>SDBT01000093.1_pt1 | contig 109293 bp, 135 predicted proteins | sample 2277101 | NCBI WGS metagenome assembly SDBT01 (sample SAMN10404973, study PRJNA504765) | marine sediment metagenome | isolation source: marine sediment core GS10_PC15, 103 cmbsf | place: Arctic Ocean: Southern Knipovich Ridge | collected 2010
CGGCTCGTCGCATCCTGGGGCTGAAGCAGGTCCCAAGGGTTGGGCTGTTCGCCCATTAAAGCGGCACGCGAGCTGGGTTCAGACCGTCGTGAGACAGGTCGGTCTCTATCCGTCGTGGGCGCCTGGAGATTTGAGGGGGGCTCTCTCTAGTACGAGAGGACCGAGAGGGACAGACCTCTGGTGTACCAGTTGTTCCGCCAGGAGCATCGCTGGGTAGCCAAGTCTGGTTGGGATAAGCGCTGAAAGCATCTAAGTGCGAAGCTCGCCCCAAGATTAGATCTCCCATCCTGTTGATTCGTCAACAGGGGTAAGACCGCAAGTAGACTACTTGTTTGATAGGCGGTGAGTGTAAGGGCAGTAATGTCTTTAGCTAAACCGTACTAATGGTCGAGGGCTTGACCCGTTTCAGAGTTGACACTAGCAAATAAAGAAAAATCTATGGTGGTAGCTTTACTGCCATAGATTTTTTGTTTTATGAGGCTTTAATTAGGGTAACCTATCCCCCTGACCCCCTTCCCTATGGGTTGGTTTAAGGGAAGGGGGCAAATTTTCGAGAGGGGCTAGCGCACCTTTGATGAAGCACGGTGGGGACAAAGGTAAATGATTAGAATTGACAGACAGAGTATAATTTATGTTAAGGGAACAAATCTATCTATGGGAAGAGGCGAGTTAGAATGGATATATTTAAAGCACTTATAAACATTAGAGAAGGACTAATTCAATTAGAAGGTTCTCAAGAATTTGTAGAGAAATACCTAGACCAGTATAAACAGCTTATTGTTAGTCCACAAACAGCCAAAAAGACTATTGAAACTGCCGATATTACTGAAAAGGAAAAGGGTAAGACTGCAAAAAGAAAACCCAGAACAAGGACAGGGCCAACATGCACACAAAAAGTGCAGGAACTCCTCGACGAAGGATATTTCAAACAGCCTAAAACACGTGCAGATGTTCAGAATGAGATATTAAATAAGGGCGTAAGGTTTGAAAGTAAAGATGTATCAGCAGTCTTAGTTAACTTTTTCAACCAGCAAAAATTAAAAAGAACAAGTACGGGCAGAAACGCCCAATATTACAGTAACGTTTAATGGCTAGTAATATTACACTTAACCAATTCCTTAACAATATAGAAACTACAAACTTTAAAGAGGTAGATTACGCTAAGGTATTTATTTGGTTTTTAACAGATATTCAAGGTAAAGAAGATTGTCTCATATCAGACATCGTACAATGCTTTAAAGATACTAATCTAAGTATCCCCAACCAGACAAGACTAAGAGTAAACTTACGCAAATCTAAAGATGTAACCGTAGGTCATAGTTCTAAATCCTTTAGGCTTCACCGTAAAGCTCTCTTCCAATATCGTTCTGACTACGCAAGCTTACTACCTCCCACCCAATCAACTGAAGAAGTAATACGCGAACGCCTTGACGTTTCTAACACTCCTTTATTAACCCCCATAGAAACTGAAAATGCCTACAAGATGGGGCAAGTATATGTAGCACTATACTGCTTAGAGAACTCGGTGCGGAACTTGATACGCAAAGTTTTGATAGAAAAGCTAGGTAAACATTGGTGGGACAAAGCTGCTTCCGAACCAATGAAACGGAAACTATTAGAGCGCAAGTCCCGTGAAGCGAAAAATAAGTGGATGACTTCGCGTGGTGCAGACGAACTGAATTACATGGACTGGGGAGACCTTATTAGTCTCATTAGAAAATTTCAAAAAGAATTTGAACCGTTCCTTGGAAGTACCAAGTTTGCCGAATTAAGATTAGAGGAACTTGAGAACCTACGTAACACTATTGCTCACAATGGTATACTTCCAGATGATGAGATTACTCGCATAGAACTATATTTCAAGGATTGGTGTAAACAAGTCTCTTAATAAGCGAATCCCATCGCATTTCTTGTTCATTCCAGCCTTTGAGGAAGGGTAGATACCAAAGCGGGGTGTCCAAGAGGGGCTTAAAGCCCCTCTTTCTTTTTTATCCCCCTTCCCTCAGGGAAGGGGGATAAAGGGGGATGGGGTTTGCCCCCAAACGGGTGGAGGGAGAAAACCTAGCTGGCGATGCTCTATCCGCTTTAGAGTTGACGCTAGAATAGAAAAACCCGGCAAAATCCGGGTTTTTCATATTCAGCAAAGCTAGGTTTTCTACTTTCCAGCCACGACAAAATTCCTTAAAGTGCCAATCTTCTCTATTTTAATTTCGACGACATCTCCCGGTTTTAAGCTGCCAATTCCGGACGGGGTTCCGGTAGCGATAACATCACCCGGCAGAAGCGTCATTACACCCGAAACAAAGCTCAAAAGCTTGTAGACGTCAAAGATAAGGTCGCTGGTATGACCTTGCTGGCGAAGCTCGCCGTTAAGATAGGTCTCAACCTTTAAACTATCTGGAGCAATATCGGTCTCAATCCAGGGACCAAGCGGGGCGAAGCTGTCAAAGCCTTTTGCCCTGGTCCACTGGCCGTCCTTTTTTTGAAAATAGCGCTCGGTGACATCATTAAAACAGGTGTAGCCCAAGATGTAGTCTCCCGCTTTCTCAACCGCCACACCCTTTGCCTTTTTGCCGATAACAACCCCGAGTTCACATTCGTAATCCACCCTCTGCGAGAAACTCGGCAAGACGATACTTTCTTCAGGCCCGATAACCGCCGTTGAGGGTTTCAGGAAGATGAGCGGCTCAGCGGGCAAATCCTTCCCTACCTCACGGGCGTGACTGTGGTAATTTAAGCCGATAGCTACTATTTTTGAGGGCAGACAGGGTGAAAGGAGCCTCACCTCATCCAGCTTATAGGTGCTTCCGTCAAAGATGAACTCCCGATTGCCAGCCTCAAACTGGTTAAAGGGGCTGTCCTTGAGGCTCTTTATTAGGTTATCCTCAAGCACCCCGTATTTGACCTTTTCCTGCACTGCAAAACGAACGAGCTTCAATTGCATTTCACCTCAATACTAATTTGTTACACCCAAGCCCTCACCCTTCTTCTTTGCCCCAGTTCTGCATCATCTCCTTGAGTTTCTGGGCAAGCTTGGGGCTTTGACGCAGGCGGTCAATAAATATCGGGCAGCCTTCAAGGAGTGAGTTCTGCGCTGCAGTCGCCATGCTGGAGAGAAGGTTCTGAATACCGAGGTCAGCCTGCTGTGAGATATCTACCCCCGGAGCTGATTGCTCAAGCTGTCGGCGGATATCCTCGGCGGTAAACCTCATTGGCACGACACAGGACTTATACCAGGAACATTCCTTGCACTGAACCACCCCGTAAGCCTCATCTAAGACATCACCCATCTTGGGCCTCCTTTCAATCGGGATACCTCACCCGAAGAGGTTATACCTATTATACTAATTTACTACCGCAGCCTTCAAATCAACTTTAAATATCAAGTTGATACCTTCGCTTGCATCTCATATACCTGGGAGCTTGGAATGGTTTATAATGTAGCCAGTATGTCCAGACTAATCCTGGTAAGGCACGGCAACACCAAGCTAAACAGTGCCCAGCGGTACTGGGGAAAGACTGATGTCGAACTCTCGGCTTCAGGGTTGAGACAGGCAGAGAAGATAGGTGACTGCCTGGCAGGAGAAAGACTCGACACCATCTACTCAAGCAGCCTCAAACGAGCTTACCTAACCGCCAAGATTATTGTCTCGAGGCACAAACTTGAGGTAACAACCTGTCCTGAGCTTAACGAGATCGACTTCGGTGAGCTTGAGGGACTAACCTTTGCTGAAGTCAGCCGCCACTATCCCGAGGTGACCAGATTATGGATAAAAAGAAGCTCAAGGCTTAAATACCCGGGTGGTGAGAGCGTCAGACATTTTCGCCAGCGTGTCTTGAGCTTTATCTCAAACCGCCTCGGGGGACATCTGCCTGAGGAGACGGTTCTCATTGTGGCTCACAGCGGTGTTCTGCGTACCCTTATCTGCCATTTGCTTGACCTGGACTTCTCCACGATAGGTAAGATTCGCCTCGACCTGGGTTCACTGAGCATCGTGGAAACATACGGTAACATTGCAATATTGAGCCGGCTAAATGACACAAGTTACCTGGAAGAGGAACCTTAAAAACATTCTGATACCATAATTCAGAAGTAAAATCAATCACCTTTAGTAAGGTAGATACCAAGAAAGCCACTAAAGGGATTCCTTTTGAAGGTAAGAAACCGGTCCAATTTATGACAGCGGCGCTGCCAACCGAGTGGAAGGAATAATACACCCTTCCAAACGAATGAAACCTCACCTAACCCCCTTACCATTCTCTCCAGTTCCCAGACAGTATAAAACCTGGCCTGACCATAAATATCTTTTCGGAACCTGCTCCTAACCCTGCGGGCTACGCCCAGGAGGGAGGCTTTATTTAACACCCCAATATATACCTTCCTTCGAGTGACTCTGATTGCCTCTCTCAGGGCTTCCTTTGGATTGGGTAGAAATTCAAGCAGGGTAATCAGGGCAACGATATCAAAAGAACCGTCATCAAACCTGAGCTCATCGGCTTGCCCCAAGGAGAGCTTGACGCTGTTTCCGAGTTTTTTTGCCGCCATCTGGAGCATGGGTTCTGAGGAATCAATGCCAGTGACCTCAAGAGAGAGACCTTTGAAAAACTCCAAGTTATGCCCCGTTCCACAACCAACCTCAAGCAAGCTCTCTCCTCGTTTGGGCTGTACCAGTCTCAGGAAAAGCTCCTTCTCTTGAGCATCCGCATATTGACCCTCAGGACTTTGATACCACTGGTCATATTTAGATGCCATCTCAGCGGTAAAAACCATTTTTTAGTTCTCCTGAAGAATTCAAGATTGCTTTAGCATAACCGAGCTGATTCTGGTATAGACGGCGCCTTGAGGAGTGAGCCGGCTCCTAATCAGGCTCAAGGCATGAACCTCAATTTCACCCGCCTCAAAACTGGTGCCGGTGATAAGCTCGCTAAATCTCTGCCTTTCAGCCTGAGGCATCTGTTCGCGAACCCTGGCTAAAGTCAGATGGGCGACAAATGGTCTTGACTCAGGGGCAAACCCCAGCTTAGCCAGATTTAAGTCAAGGCTCTTTTGTAACCTGGTTAGCTCGTCAATCTGCCCGCTCATTCCCACCCAGGCTACCTGAACTCGATTTGGTTTGGGGAAAACCCCCAAACCACCCACCTGAAGACGAAACGGAGGCACTCCCCTGCCTGCTTCCTCCAGCGCCCCGGTTACCAGCTCAATTCTATTTAAGGCGACATCACCCAGAAACTTTAAGGTCAGGTGAATAGCTTGCGGGTTAACCCACTTAACCCTGAAGTCACCGCTTGATTTAAGTCGAACCTGAAGCTCGCCAAGCTTAAACTTCAACGCATCTGGTAATTCAATCGCCACAAAAGAGCGAATCTGTTCCATAGTCTACCCGCTTTCAATGCCCAGGAGACACCGGGCATTACCACCAAGGAGCTGGGCTTTTACTTCCTCATCAAGCTCAAGCGAGCCAATCTCCTCGATTATTCGCCTCTGCCCAAGCAAGGGGTAGTCGCTGCCAAAGAGAACCTTATCCACCCCGACCAACCCAATGACCTGGCGATAGACCCCGGGGCTGTAGAGAAGAGGCGAAGCGGCGGTATCGAAGTAAACCTTGCCCATTGCCTTTTTTGCTTCCGGCATTAAGGCATAGAAGGGCAGACCCCCACCCCAATGGGCACAGACGATACTTAACTCGGGGAAGCTGGCAATGAAGGAGTAGAGCTTATCCGGAGTGATAGTCCCCTTCCCCGGGTAAGGGTGACCTACCGGCTCTGAGGCATGGGTAAGCAGGATTAGCCTGTGCTTAATCATTAGCTCAGCAATCGGCGCCATCATCTCTCTGTTACCCGGGTTAAACAGCTGACCATCTGGCCTCAGTTCACCGACACCCTTTATCCCTGACCCGATACAGCGCTCTAACTCTCTGGCGGCTGCCTCAGGGGTCTTTGGCTGAACAGCACAGAAACCAACCAGTCTCCCGGGATAACGGGCAATTGACTCAAGGATATAGTCATTGGTCTCAACACAAAGTTCGTGGCTCGTCCAGCCGATATTCAAAATTACCGAAACATCAACCCCGGCTTCATCCATACTGGCAACAAGTTCTTCAGCCGTAACCAGTTTAGCCTTTGGGTTGGAATAAAGCAGGGCAAAACAGGGGTCGGCGCCAACGTATTTTCGGCGGTTTTCTCCTACCCGCGGTGAAAAGATATGGGTATGAAAGTCCACAATCACGCCAACATCTTAACAGAACAGGAAAGCTGACTCAACCTAAGTTGCCTAACCCTAATAGGCGTGGGGAAGATTGTCTTAAATTGCTTGTTGAGTATTTGGGTTATGCAAGCTGGAATAGCGATAAGATATAATCGCTGGAAAATGGGCGAATACTACTAGATATATATTTTAGATATATCTTCAATGCCTATAAATGAATCTGAATGGCTAAGAGCTACCTTGTATGTTCTTGGCATGTCTGATATTATAATATCAGATCTAGAGGTGAAACCCTGGTGGCTTCACATCTAGATCTCTGGTTTTACAGACCTAGTTGTTAAACTGCCAGAACATTACCTATCTTCGGCTTCCGTTTCCTGTTCCTGGTCAGCATCCGTTTCGCTAATATATTCTTCATCGGGTTCAGTCGGGCCGTCATGCAGTCTCTCGGACATACGCTCAAATCCATACCAAGTAAAAGTACCATCGGGTGTTTCTAAGTCCACAGTTTTATCTCTTAAGATAGAACAGTACCTTGAAATCGCAGACAAAAATGAGTCACCCGAAGGGACACCTCGATGCAACTCGTTTTCATGATGTTGTCTAATGACAGACGCCGCCATATCTGCGATCTGAATACCGGATGTAAATCTCGAATCAACGAAAAAAGGGCTATCCACTAAATTGGTCAACGATTGCCCACCACGCGATCTATATAACCAGTTAGTGAAACGCACGGATAATTTATTATATTGGGTTCCGTCGCCGTCAAAAAATATTGCCCCTAGTCTATTTTGCCCTTCTACTTCTAGAAAGCGGTTTATCCGATATAACAAGTGTCTGAATTGCATAGGAAGGAAATCCACATCTGTTGGTGGTAAGGTATTTGGTCTTTCCATAATAATTGCGAATATTGTTAACGGAATATTACGAACCATTTCAAAGAATGACTCTACGAACTCTCGTTTCTCAGGTCGATTTCTGAAGGTTCCACGGGTAATTAATTTCTTAGCTTTTGCTTCAAAGTCCCCTTGGTCCCTTTGTAAAATCCGTCGTTTTAGCCTGAAAAGTTCTATACTAACCTTGCGCATGTCATCCGCATTAATGCAGACACTAACGAGAACTGGACGAGTTGACGAGTCCTTTGGATGCGGATGTCCACTTTCATCCATAAATGCAAAAAGCATTTTAGCTATCTCTCCTTAGGTCAACTTATAGGTGACGTATATTGTAAACATCTATAAATATTCTGTCAACCCATGCCATAAGAGTTTCGCACATCCCTAGATATGGCACAAAAACAATTGCCAACCGTTAGACAATATGGTATATTAGCTTGGTTAAAAACTGAATAAAAATTTCTCCGAGCCTAATCTCCTAAAGGGTATACCCATGGAGACTGGCCGGCAGGGTATCGCTGGAAACGTTGATGCCTCCCGTGTTTGGAAAGGAGAAGCCTGCCCAGATATCAAAGCACCTCCTTTCGAGGTGCTTTCCTGTTATTCGAGACAACACATAGTAAAAAGTAGCTGTAAAAATGAAGAGAAAATTATCTTTTTACTTATTCTCTACTCTGCTGGTTTTAAGCCTGACCGCCAGTATTATTGGCTGCACCGTGGCCGAGAGTTCAGAGTCACTCTCATCAAAGGAAAAGCTCAGGCTGGCCACCACCACCAGCCTTTATGATACCGGGCTCTGGGATTACCTTGAGCCAATCTTTGAGGAGAAGTTCGGGGTTGAGCTGGATATACTCTATGCTGGCACTGGCATTGCCCTCGAATATGGCAGGAGAGGGGATGTGGATATTATCACCGTTCATTCTAAAGCTCAGGAAGAAAAGTTTGTTGCCGAAGGTTATGGAGTTAAGCGAGTTCCTTTTGCCTATAACTATTTTCTCATTGTCGGCCCCGAAGATGACCCGGCCGGGATTAAGGGGCTGTCACCTGAGGATGCCTTCAAGAAATTAGCTCAAGGTCAAAGCTGGGCTTTTGTCTCCCGCGATGATGCCTCAGGAACACATGCTAAAGAGAAAGAAATCTGGCAAAGCGCCGGCTACGACTACGAGGAAATCACCGAGTCGGGCAAATGGTACATTGAGACAGGAAGGGGCATGGGGGCAACCTTGCTCATGTCAGGTGAACTTAAGGCTTACACCCTAACCGACCTGGGAACTTTTCTCTCCAGCAAGGGTAAGATAGAGCTGGTGCCAATTGTGGACAGGGGTGAGATATTGCTTAACGTTTATTCGGCAATTGCGGTAAGCCTTAAGAGGAATCCCGAGGCTAATTATGAGATGGCAAAAAACCTAATTGAATTCCTTATCTCGCCGGAAATACAGGAGCTAATTGGCAGTTATGGTACTAGAGAATACAGCCGGCAATTATTTACCCCTTATGCCGGAGTTGAGCCGAAATCTTGAGGATCATTTATGGTGGTTAAAGCAAATTGACTGAGCTGTGGCAGGGACTGGTTCAAGCAACCCAACTGATAGTATCCCTTGACATGGAGGTATTCGAGATTGCCTCAAGGTCGCTTCTAATCTCGGCAACCTCCTGCAGCCTGGCTACTCTAATCTCCCTGCCCTTAGCTAGCCTGATTCATTTTAACCGCTTCCCGGGTAAAAAATTTCTTATCAGCTTGCTCCAAACCATGTTTAGCCTCCCTACGGTGGCGGTCGGGTTATTTGTCTTTGTCCTCTTTTCTCGCGGTGGCCCACTTGGGGGACTGGAGTTCATGTTCACCCCCACGGTGATGGTCATCGGGCAGGTAATCCTGATAACACCGGTGATATTAGGCCTTACCATCTCCGCCCTGCACGGCGTTGACAAGATAGTAACAGAAACCGCCACCTCCCTTGGTGCCAGTGGTTTTCAGGTGGCGACCTTAACCCTGAGGGAAGCCAGGTACGCGGTGCTGACAGCGGTCGTGATGGGCTTCGGCCGGGCAATCTCAGAGGTTGGAATTGCCCTTATGGTGGGTGGCAACATTAAGGGTTTTACCCGAACCCTGACCACGGCTATTTCACTTGAGACACAAAAGGGTGAACTTGAACTGTCCATCGCTTTAGGTATCATCCTTATCTCCCTGGCACTGATTATAAATATCATCCTGCATCGACTGCAGCAGAGGTAAAAATGGCGTTAATTGAAACCATTAACCTAGGGCAGAAATATAAGGACATCTCTGTCCTTAAAGATGTGAATTTAAAGATTGAAAAGGGCGAGGTCTTCGCCCTAATCGGTCCTACTGGCTCGGGCAAAACCACCCTGCTTAAACTTTTAGACCTCCTGGAAATGCCAACTGAAGGAAGAATTTACTTTGATGGCGTAGATGTCTCCTGTTCCAAGAGTGCCAGACTCAAGACACGCCGACGGATGTCCTTTGTCCTGCAAAAACCGATAACATTCAATATGAGTGTCTATGATAATGTCGCCTGCGGACTGAGGTGGCGGCATGAAAAGGAGAATGCCATCAGGCCAAAGATAGAGAATGCCCTTGAACTAGTTGGGGTGCGTGATTACAAAAGCCGAAATGCCAGGACACTCTCCGGTGGCGAGACCCAGCGAGTTGCCATCGCCCGGGCTTTAGTTACCAGTCCTGAGGTGCTCTTTTTAGATGAACCCATGGCCAATCTTGACCCGATTTCAGCCTCAAAAATAGAAGAGATGCTGGCGCATATTATCCAGGAGCAGCCAACGACCATAATCATGGCGACTCATGACATGCCCCAGGGGCAACGGTTGGCTGGAAGAATCGGGGTGATGATGGCTGGCGAAATACTGCAAATAGGAAGCCCCAGCGATATCTTCAGTGCTCCTAAAAGCCGGGAAGTGGCTGAATTTGTCGGCGTGGAGAATATCTTGAGCGGGGTGATAGTACAAAAAGATGATAACCTGGTTACCATAAAAATAGACGGCAATGCCATTCAGGCCATCTCCGATTTTGGAGTGGGTGATAGGGTTCATGCTTTAATCAGGCCCGAGGCTATAATCTTTGCCCTCTCAAAAGATGTAAGCAGCGCCCGAAACACCTTTGAGGGCAGGATAACCAGAATGACCATCCTAGAACCACTGAGCAGGATTGAGATAGACTGCGGTTTTCCACTTTTGGGGGTCGTCACCAAAAGGTCGGCCGAAGGGCTGGGCTTTGCCATCGGGAAGAGGGTTTATGCCAGTTTTAAAGCTACGGCGATACACATTATCAAGCGGTGGAATTGACTGTATAAAGCAAGCTCAACAATCACTCTGTTATTCGATGGACTAGATTTATTTCTAGGATTATAATTAATTTGGAGGTTGGAAATAAAATGGAATATACAATCAATGGGATGATTAAGTTATCACCCATTTCAAAATTAAGACTAAGTTCTAAAGTTGATTTTATTTCACCATCAAAAGCGAATGTTAGTTTAAGCTCTGAGAGCGACGACAAATTGTCTGTATCAATAAAACTAGAAGCTGATAATGACACTACCGCACAAGAGCTAGCACAGCTTGAATTGAGCAGAATATGTAACCGACTGAGCTTCCACAACAATATCGGAATATCCAAAAGTCGGGTGACTGGAATGAGCTACACTAGTATTTCTTCAAAAGGTAATACCGATGTAGCTGCTATAGTCACAGTTCGTCTGAAAGCGACTGCTAATGTTGTAGTAACTCTAGGTAATAAATCTTTAGCAAAACTAACTTCCAATTTGGAACAAGATTATTCTCCTGATTTTGAGGAGGTGATTTTTAGGTGGAGAGAAGCGATTAGCAACGAGGCATCAGCATTACGATACTTTTTACTGTATAGACTGTTGGAATTCTTGTTTAACAGCGATACTAAAAAACTAACATCTTGGATAATAAGCAAAGAACCCCAAGTGCAAATCGTTAGTGATAGAAAAAGAGGAGACACTACAATTTACACCTCTTTACGAGACCATATACACCCAAAAGAAAAAACCTTTCCCATCCAGCAGATTCAGGAAACCGTATCCAAACTCCAGACTCTAGTTCAACAAAAGTTTAAAGAGAAATTCAATATTCAATAACATTTCCCCTTTAACCTCTTAGTCAATCAGTCAACCTTCAATATTAATTATGCTCTATCTACTTGACATACAAGGCTGACTAGTAATACAATATGGATATGAAAGAAAGTAAAAGTAAACCGAATGTCAGCATCAGGATAGACAAGGATATTTTGCATCAAGCAAAGATAGCTTCTGTCACTGCTAAGAAGACGCTTGGTGAGTGGTTAGAGGAAGCGATACGAGAGAAGATTAAGAGTGGACAAAGCAATGAGAAGAGAAAGTAATAGAAATGGTAATCCAAAGTCGCTTCGTCAATTAGCAAAAGAGCTTGGAGTATCACACAGTTACTTGAGCCAGGTTATCAATGGTAAGCGTCCACCTAGTGAAAAAGTGCTTACCACTTTGCTTACCAGTGGTTTGATTGAAAGTGCTATTTCATCATATAATGAACGTGAGTGGCAGCGTAGCTCAGTGGTAGAGCAGAGGACTCATAAGCCTTTGGTCGTGGGTTCAAATCCCTCCGCTGCCAGTTTGAAGCTAAAAAGCGGTTGGGCAGCCGAAATATATGGTTCTAGACCAAAGAACTCTACAAGGGCAATTAAAAGTCTTCCTGTTATCTTGCAGGGTAGAGTTCCGTTAATTCGTAAACACTTTTTCCAAGCTCAATCTCTCTCATCAAGCAGTTTCTTCTCTCCCTCTAATTTCTTTATCTGGGTTATATCCTGAGTAACCTCCAGGGTTCCCAGATAATGCCTGTCTTCATCTCTCACGGCAAAATACCTGATATAGACAAACCTACCTTTTAGATTTATCCAGAACTCATAAAAATCCCTTTTCCCCTCTTTAAAAGAGGTTAATATTTTTTCCACCACATCCAGACTCTGTGGTGGATGGCAATTCTGCACTGTCCTCCCGATAACGGATTTTGTCCTGCGGAAAATCCTGTCTTTGCCATCCGAAAAATACTTGACCCTGCCCTCTTTATCCACAAAAGTTAAGTCTACCGGTAATATATTCAACAGACTCGCCAATTCCTTTAATTCGATTGTCCCCGTAGGCAAGCAAACGGCATTGCCCTGAAATACCGGCTCTTCGAGGAGTGCCGTCCGCAAATTCTTGGCCAGAACCTCCGCCTCCTCGGGTTTTTCGATAAAGACATAACCAATATCATCGCTCTCACTCAATATATCCACCCAGTCACTGGCATCCAGTTTTTCTAAGCAGGTGGGGAAGAGTATGTTCTCTTCCTTAAAAATCATCCCCGGTATTTCCTCTATCAGGGGGTTTAAGGTTTTCTGGGTGTAATCTTCAAACTCCTCCTGTCGGCTAATGCCCTCAAGGTCTGCCAGAGCTGTTTTCAGTAAATCCCTGATTTCGTTGTCCTTACCCCACATCACCTTGGAAGGGCCGAAAAATCCCTGCTTTTCCAAAAAAGGAAATAGCAGTTGCTCTTTCCTCTCATAGTGTATCTCAATCCCTCTTAATTTAGACAACAACTCCCTTAATCTCTCTTTAGCCGCGGGGAGTCCGTATTCTTCTATTTTTTCTATTGTATTTTTAAGTAAATCGACGAGTTTCTCGATCTTGCGATTTTCCAATTTGAAAAGATACACTGGATGAGATGGTGAAGTGTCTTCAGAAGTCGATTTTTCCAGAGCCGATTGAAAAATCAAAGCATGAACATTACAAAACTTCTTTATCTCTTCGGGAGAAAGTCCTTCGTTAATCAGGGATTGCTCAATCTCGGCAATCTCAGTTGAACTGATAACTCCTATCTCTTTTTCAAACCTCTCTTTCGCCCTGTCAACCGATAAACCCCGATGCAACTCAAGAATGATATCCTTCATAACTTCTTTCTTTGCCTGCTTATTCAAATCCTCAGCCATTTTTCCTCCTTAAGCTTCTTCATTTTGCCAAGAGTTATAAGTTCCCCGGGCAGGACTGGATAAGGTTAACGCAACTTCCTCTGGTGGTGGGCTCAGTTGAGGTTCTGGAGCTGACGCCCGGGTTACACAACCAGCCAGACAGCACCGATAAGAAAGATACCAACCACCATCTGGAAAAGGGGAGACCCTAACCATAATGACGTCCAGTCATCGGGTGCCTCCTTTACATGACGAGTATTCTAAATAGGTTACTGCCGACGGAACTTCTCTTTCAAGGCTTCAAATTCCTGTTTCATCTTGAGCTCTTTTTCGTGCTCTGCCTGCTGTTTTTCGAGTTCCTCTTCAGTTAGGGGGGTGAAGGATTTAACCTCGTCATTCTCTATTTTTAAGGTAAACAGCTCGCGGCATTTCCAGCAACGATAGGGTCCCTCATAGTCTGCTTCAAGTAGAGAGAGGCTACCTTCAATTTCACAACTGGGACACTTTACCTTCAATATCTTCACTCAAGTTACCTCCCTTTTGGCACTACTGTATTAATCAACCCTATTATAGAGAAAAACCGGCTCCGGGTAAATATGCTAAAATACTGGCTGAATGGCTGTTTTATCCAAATATGAAATTCAGAGGCTTTTAAAGCATAAGCCACCGCTGGTTGAAGGTCACATTAATCTTTCCGAGCAACTGCAGCCCAATGGCTTCGACCTGACCCTGCGCCAAATAGCCCTGATCCAGTCTCAGGGCAGGATAACGGTGCAAAATAGCCAGAGGTTAACCTCCGACCTGACGCCACTGGTCTTCGATGGCTTGGGTTATATTGACCTAGCAGCTGGCATCTATATCATCACCTATAATGAGATTGTCCATCTACCCAAGGACATCATGGCTCTGGGCAGACCACGCTCGAGTTTGCTGCGCTGTGGAGTTACCATCGGGACGGCAGTATGGGATGCCGGCTACTTTGGTCGTTCTCAATCATTAATGGTAGTCTATAATCCTCTAGGGATACGCCTTGAGAGGAATGCCCGCATGTTACAGCTCATTTTCTTCAGGTTAACCGAGGAGACAGAGAGCTATAGAGGGGCTTACCAAGGGGAGAATATATAACTACTGCACCACCAGACTGAGTGCCGCCGGTTTAAGCCAGAAAGTGGCCGGGGCTTCCCCAAGAAGCTCACCATCGGCATGAACCAAGATACGCTCTTGGGACTTCACTGTAACCTTTTTCGCTTTAGCCATCCTCACCTTAGCGTGGTTAATATGTGTCCCGTTATATACTGTGGGCAATGCCTTTAAGAGTTCAAACTTACCCATATCACCCACAAGCACTACATCAAGCAGACCATCCCCAAGCTCAGCCTGAGGTGCCATGTTCATTCCTCCACCAAAATAGCACCCATTAGCCACCACGATACTCAAGATACGAACCTCCTCCAGATTTTCCTCAACACCCAGGGTAACCAGCTTATTGCGGTAGCCAAGTAGCGACCTGAGCAAGCCCACCAGATAAGGAATAGTACCACCAAAGTATTTGGGCAAACGTTCAGTGGTCTCAACTACAGTGGCATCAAAGCCAACCCCGGCAGCATTGACAAAAAAGCGCTGCTCCGGCTTACCATCCTTTTGGTACTCAACCACGCCAACATCAATCATAAGCCGTTTAGAGCTAACAAGAGACGAACAGGCCAGAGCTAAGTCCCGTGGAATACCGACCGAGCGGATGAAGTCGCTCCCGGTACCAGTACCAATGACCCCGAGAACCGTGCCCGATAAGCCATCGACACTGAGGATGCCATTGGCAACCTCGTTGACAGTACCATCACCACCAACCGCCACCAGATACGGGTAACCATCAATAGCGGCCGCCCGAGCCATCTCAGTGGCATGTCCTGGGCCCTCAGTATACTCATGTTCAAAGGAGAACCCGACATGTTTCAATAACTTACTGATGCGAGGCCACTTGCGACGAGTTGAGTAGGCACCGGCTACCGGATTAACAATTACCTTGGCATATCGTTTTGGCATCAGCACTCTAAATATTATCGAACTATTATCACTCCCTGACAAGGCTTCAGTCAAGAAAAGTTACTTCAGACGATGGTCTTTTCTTTATGTCAAGTTCAATGCCGGCTTCCTGAAACAGGCTGATAAAGGCGTCATCACTATACCTGGCAAAGCTGACATATCTTTTTATCCTGGTATTAACCAGCATCTTGGCGCAGAGCACACAGGGGGTGTGGGTACAATAAATGGTGCTCCCCTCAAGGCTGACACCGTGAAGACCAGCCTGGATAATGACATTCTGCTCGGCATGAATACCCCGGCAGGTCTCCTGCCTTTGCCCGGACGGTATGCCAAGTTCGTCCCGCAGACAACCAAGTTCAAAGCAGTCTTTCATTCCGGAAGGGGCACCATTGTAGCCCGTAGCCAGAATATGCTTGTCTCTCACCGCTACTGCCCCGATATGGTGACGGCGGCAGGTTGAGCGCTCAGCCGCAACTGAAGCTATTTTAAGAAAATACTCATCAATATCGGGCCTGGTTAATCTTTGCATTTCAGCTCACCGATAATCTCCTTCGTTTCTTTCTCCAGATTCTCAACGGAAGACTCATTTAGGATAGTGAAATCAGCCATGGCAATCGGTCCACCTTTGCTGGCTTTTTCCAGCTCCGCCCGGTCGCGGCTGGCCGCCTCGTCAGATGTTAGCTGACGGCTTCTTCTACCAGCCAGCCGAGTATACCTCGTTCCCGGTGACGCCCAAACGGCGACGACAGCAAAATCCCCCCCGTAATATTCTTTAAGCAGTGTATACTCTTCCCAGGAGTAAAGACCATCAATCACCACGTCTGAATGCTCCAGGGCGGAATCGATTCTCGGCAGATTGAGCTTGGCGTAGGCAGCCATGCCATGCTCTTTTCTTAAGAGTTCCCTGATGTTACGCTCATTTTCTTCAGTTAACTCAAGACCTCGCTTTTTAACTTGCTCATCAGTCAGGTCACCGAACCTGACCCTGGCAAAACCGCTCGCCTCAAATACCCCGGATACCGCCGACTTGCCCGCACCAGCCATACCGACTATTGCCACCACTCTCATCTTAAGCAACCCATATTGAGTAGATTATAAGAAATTACCCGCCAAATAACAACCGGGTCTAACTTGCGAACTGTTAACGCTGAGCTTAAAGCTGTGCTATAATTTGGGCCACAGTGGGTTTGAGGAAATGTCTGAGGTCTTTAATCTAAAAAACAAGATTGAAACTACCCTGCCTTTAGAGCTGGTCAGCCTGATGCGAACTGCCGGTGAACTAGCCCATGAGCAAGGGCAGAACCTTTATCTCGTTGGTGGCATCGTTCGTGACCTGATTTCAGGACGAACCAACCTTGACCTTGACCTGGTACTGGAAGGGGATGCCATCAGGCTTGCCAGAAGACTAAAGGGAATGAAGCGCGGTAAACTTAAGACCCACCCCCACTTTGGCACAGCCAAGCTTGAATGGAACGGCTTCAGCATTGACCTGACCACAGCTCGTTCGGAGACCTATTCTAAACCCGGGGTACTACCCAAAACCAGACCGGGCAACCTGGCTGACGACCTGGCTCGCCGTGATTTCAGCGTCAATGCCATGGCAGCAAGTCTCAGTCCAAACCGCTTTGGTGAACTGGTTGACCTGCATAAGGGCAGGGACGACCTCAAAAACAGGTCTATCCGTGTTCTGCACGAGAAGAGCTTTATTGATGACGCCACCCGCATCTGGCGTGGCATTCGCTACGAACAGCGGCTTAGCTTTAAGCTGGGGAAAAAAACACTTAAACTCTTGAAAAGAGATATCCCAATGCTGGACACCATTAGCGGTGACCGAATCAGATACGAGCTTGAATGCGTCTTCAAAGAGAGAAGCCCGGAGAAAGTCCTCCGCCGCGCTGAAGAGCTTGGGGTGCTTACAAAACTGCATCCGTCTCTGAGGGCCGGGGGGCGGCTGGCCGAGCAATTTACCTCGGCTCGCAAGTCCAGCTATCCCGATTCACCACCTTTCGAACTATACTTGGCTATTCTTGCCTACATCTTAGATAATACTGAAAATGAAGGGTTTATTTCATACCTTAACTTGCCACGAAAAGTGGCCAAGACACTGCGTGACAGTGATGCCCTTAAAAGCAAGCTCACTTCATTAGCCCAAGCTGAGGTTAAGCCGAGCCAAATCTACCAGATCCTGCACGGGTATACCCAAACCTCAGTTATCGCCAATCTCATCATTACTAAATCACCACTGGCTCGCCAGAATATCCAGCTATTCCTGGACAAACTCTGCAATGTGAGGACAGCCCTCGGTGGCGACGACTTAATGGCATCAGGCATTTCAGGTGGTCCCAAGATTAAAGAGGTTCTTGAGCTGCTGCTCAAAGCCAGGCTGGACGGGAAAGTCAAAACTAAAGGAGGCGAGGAAGAACTGGTGAAGCGGTGGCTGGCAGCCAAGGGATAAAACTATCCCCCTCGGCTTCTTTCCATATCCTCACCACAAAAGACAGGAGTGACACCACTTCAACCGCCACTTTGGTCCCCTTCCCTTGCCTCCCGAACCGGGAGGTTGCCATTTGACTCTCAGCAACCAGGTTCACCCGGGTGCCCGCAGCAGCTCTGTCTCCGCCACACCTTGATAAAGTTATTACGAAAGACCAGGTAAAGTTTACGCTGAAAGGGCATGGGGACTTTCATATTGGTAAAGAACGCTTTCAGGCTTGGCATAATGTTATGTCCCCTCTCGGTATTCTAATTTATGCTTCCTTTAAGCATTGTACTAGCCAGATAAGACTCAAGTCCTTCATCCTGCAGACGCTGATAAATCGCCTCAGCTTGAAGCCTGTCCTTAATAAGAGTAAAGAGAGCCGGACCTGAGCCAGCCAGATGGACATCCTCAGCCCCAGCCTCCAAAAACCTCCGCCAGTACTCCTCAAGACCGTCAAAGTTATCGAAGGCAACCTGCTCAAACACGTTAAATAGTAAAGCTGATGATACATCTTGACCTCGCTTCAGCACTGCCACCAGTCTCCCGGTGATTTTCCCTCCCGTATAGTGACTCTCCCTAATATTCCTATAAAGCCGCTCCGTCTTTCTTTCAAGCTGGGGTAATGGCGGCACCATCAACACGACTTTCATTTGAGAAAATTGAGGCAAAGGGGTTAATACTTCACCCCTTCCTTCAGCCAGGGCAGTACCGCTATAAAGAAAGAAGGGGACATCAGAACCGAGTTTAGCGGCTAAATCAACAAGTCTTTCCTGCGATAAACCCAGTCCCCACAGCCTGTCAAGCCCAAGCAGGATGGCGACGCCATCACTGCTATCGCCGCCCAATCCTGAGGCCAGCGGAATACGCTTGATAATCTCTACCTTCACCCCCTTAGAGCACCCGGTTTCCTGCCGAATCAGACCGATTGCCCTAGAGACCAGGCTGTCCTCAAAACTCCAATCAGGCTTATCACACTTAACCTCAATGCCCTGGCTTAAACGAAAGCTCAAACTATCACCCAGGCTTATGGTCTGCATCACGCTCCTGATCTCGTGAAAGCCGTCGGGACGCCGGGATAAAACCTCAAGGGTCAGATTTAATTTGGCTGGTGCCAGCAAAGTCAGCATCCCTTCTTTACCTCTTGAGTAAATACCGTCCAAAGCCCTTGCCACTCATCAAGGGTCAGGGACTCAGCCCGCCGCTTAGGTTCGATTCCTGCTTTTTCGAGCAAGGCTAAAATCTCTCCCTTTGGTAGCCTGAGCCCAAACATCAGCGAATTAATCAGCTGTTTTCTTGGGGTACTAAAGCCCGCCCGAACCAGCTCAAAAAAGCTGCCCGTGTCACCTGTCTCAAACACTGGCTCGGGATAAAGGTCAACTCGCAGTATTGCCGAGTCCACCTTCGGTGCCGGGTAAAAACTCCTCGCCGCTACCGGGCTAACTATTTGAGGTTTCCCATAGAACTGAACGCTAACGCTTAAGAGACTCATCTTGCCGGGATTGGCAACGATTGCCTCAGCCACCTCCTTTTGCACCATCAATACCATAAGCTCAGGTTTTAGCGAAGCCTCAAGAAAATGGCGCAGTACCGGTGAGGTGATGTAATAGGGAAGGTTAGCAACTACCTTATAACTAAACGGGGCCGCCGTCTGGTGGGGAAGTTCCACCCCTTCTTCCTGAACTAAAGCCTCGGAGTCAATTTTTAAGATGTCACCAGAAACAACAGTAACATTATCAAAAGAAGATAGGCTCTCACGCAGGATACCAGCCAGCTCCCTATCCAGTTCAACACTGATTACCCGACCCGCTCTCTTAGCCAGCTCTCTGGTCAAGACGCCCAGTCCAGGCCCAACCTCAATGACAACATCGGTCGGGGTAAGCCCTGCAGCTAAGATAATAGCTTCAAGCACTTCCCCATCAACCAGAAAGTGCTGCCCCAGTCCTTTTCTCGCCCTGAGGCCAAAGTGCCGGAGCAAACCTCTGGTCTGGGTGAAAAGTAAGTCAGCCTTGGCGTAATTCCTGCGAGGTTGCTTTTTCATCAACTTAAGAGGTTAAACACCATGACTAAGTCTCGCCACCAAACGCATCGGCAGGTTGTACTTGACCATCTTAGCCTGGGTAGCATTGATATCGTAGGCAACACGGTAGAGTTTTACTCGCTTCGTCTCACTATCATAAATAGCATAGCTTGAGCGAGGGTCATTATCCCGTGGCTGGCCAACCGCGCCGGGGTTTATGATTAATCGCTCTTTAGCCAACTCAAACACACTTTGGGGTAAAAATTGATTATAAGAAATATCGTCCCTACCCTGCTTAAATACCAGTGGCACATGAGAATGACCTACCAGACAAAATTTTGACTTAAAATAACTGAAATTCTCTCTAGCTGAGCTTATCGAGAGGAGGTATTCCCAGACTGGCTCCCTTGGGCTACCGTGTACCAGGGTAAAATCCTCCTTCTCGATTACCCGAGGCAGGTTCTCAAGATAGCGTTTATCCTCAACGGTCAGGTTTTTAGCTGTCCACCGACAGGCAAGTGCGGCATCAGGATTAAACTCAGAGATGTCAAGCTTGCCCAGCGCCGCTAAATCGTGATTACCAACAACACAGATATGGTTGGTCTTCCTTAAGAGATCAATACACTCATGGGGGTCCGGCCCATAACCGACCACATCCCCCAAGCACCACAACTCTTCAACGTCCCCACGCCGCTCAATATCAACCAGCACCGCCACCAAAGCAGCCAGGTTGGAATGAATATCAGCAATAATTGCGTAACGCATCAACCATAATATACCAGTTTTCATTTAGTATGGCTAGGTTGTGACCCAAATATAGGCATGTTATAATCTTAAACCATGAAAGTACAAGATATCGGCGAATTCGGACTGATTGACCACCTGGCTAAAATCACCTACTCCTCGCGTGACCAGAGCCAAGCCTCCTGGCAGAAGCTCCTGGTTGGCATTGGCGACGATGCCGCCGCCTGGCAAGTTGACAGTTCAATCGAGCTGGCTACCATTGACAGCCTGATTCAAGACGTCCACTTCTCCCTGGATTCTATTTCCTTTACTGAACTCGGGCAAAAAGCACTGGCAGCAAGCTTAAGCGACATCGCCGCCATGGGTGGCGTGCCCAAGTACGCCCTGATATCACTTACCCTCCCCGGTTCAAGTGAACTGGACGATATAACCGCCCTTTATGAGGGGATGACTGAAATGGCAGAGAAGTTTGGGGTAGCGATTGTCGGTGGTGACAGCAGCCGGGCTTCTCTTGTCACGATTACCATCGCCGTTCTCGGTTGCTCAAAGAATGGCCAGCACCTTCTTATCCGCTCTGGAGCTAGGGTGGGTGATAAAGTTGCTGTTAGCGGTTATCTCGGTGGCGCCGGTGCCGGTGAAGAGATGCTGAGAAAAAAGCTAAAACTCGACCCTGAAGCCGGTATCTATCTAAAGAACGCCTTCCTTCGCCCCAATCCAAGGATTGCTGAAGGACAGCTACTGGTGGAGAGCGGGGTAAAAACTGCCATTGACATTAGTGATGGACTCATTTCAGACCTGAGCCATATCTGTAAAGCAAGCCAGGTCAACGCCCGAATAGAAGTTGACTCTATCCCGATTCATGCCGTCGTCAAGAGCAACTTTGGCTCCAGGTCGCTTGAGCTGGCACTTGGAGGAGGAGAGGACTACGAACTGCTGTTTACAGCTAAAGCCGAGGTCATTCGCAAAATACAAAAGACCGTCTCTTGCCCGATAACCGTAATCGGGGAGATTACCGCCAAGGGTAAGGGTGTGATAAACCTGGTTGATAAAAAAAACAATCCGTTTAAACTAAAAAATAGTGGTTGGGAGCACTTTGCCAATAAATGAAAGAGGAAAAGTTACTAAAGCCCAAGCGAGGCATAAGGCACCTTGAACTTTTAAGCTCAAGCCCCCGCGGGACCCAGAGGGTAGGGACTCGCCTCGGCGAGCTGGCCGAGCCGGGTGACATCTTCCTCCTTGTTGGTCGACTGGGGGCAGGGAAAACCTGCCTTACCCAAGGTATTGCCCGTGGGCTTGGCATCAGAGATTACGTGATGAGTCCTTCCTTCATCATCGTCAGGGAACACTATGGCCGGCTACCTTTATACCATATTGACCTCTATCGGCTCGACCAAACCAGCGAAATAATGGACCTGGGACTCGATGAGTACTTTTATGGTCGTGGTGTCTCCGTAGTTGAATGGGCAGATAAGGGGCTTGGCATCCTGCCCAAAGATGCTCTTTTGGCTCAAATTGGCTACCTTGATGATAACCGGCGAAGCCTAAAGTTTAAAGCTACCGGCAAGCGATACCGACAGATATTATCCCGATTGAGACAGCTCTCTATTTGAAAAGTAAGGCCAGGAAGTTAATGCAGTTAGCGATTGATACCTCAACCGATATTGTTTCTCTGGCACTGGCCAAAGAAGGCCGGATAATAGCTGAACTAACCTGGCGTTCAGGGCAAAACCATTCCACCCAGCTCCTGCCGCAGCTTGTTCATCTCTTGAACCTAGCCAGAGCAGATATCAAGATGGTCAGCCAGATTATGGTCGCCAAGGGACCGGGGAGCTACAACGGGCTGAGGGTGGGGGTGAGCACGGCTAAAGGGCTTGCCTTCAGTCTTAAAGCCACCATTGCTGGCATCAGCACCCTCGAAATTTTAGCCTACCAGCATGCCGGGACCGAACTGCCAATTTGCCCGCTACTTAATGCTGGTCGCGGTGAATTTGCCACCGCCAGGTACCAGAAAAGGAATGGCAAGTGGCTCAAGCTTGCCCCAGAACACCTTGCTACACTGGAAAGTCTAATCTCAGAAACAAACATCAAGACCATATTCTGCGGCGAACTTGAGCCATCAACTTTAACCCAGCTGAAGAGGAAGCTCAAGACAAATGCCGTGCTTGCCTCTCAAGCTGGAGGACTCAGGCGAGCCGCCTACCTTATTGAACTGGGCCAAAAGCGGCTTAAAGCTGGCAAGGGTGATGACCCAATCACCCTACAGCCGCTATACCTCAGGCAACCACCAATCACCAAACCAAAACGTAAAACAGGATGGAGACCAAATGGAAACCTGGCCAAAAACACCGGTTGACATTGGCCTTAACGAACTCTGTTTCGGCTGCGGCAAGAATAACCCCATCGGGCTGAGGCTGGATTTCAAGCGGGAAGGCAAAACCGCCAGAGCTGAGTTTACACCGACCGAGTTCTACCAGGGTTGGGCAGAAATCGTCCATGGTGGTATTATATGCTCGCTTCTTGATGAAGCGATGGCCTATGCCGCCATGTTTGAGGGTATGCATTGCATCACCGCTAAAATGGAAACCAGAATCAAGCGTCCGGCCCGGGTCGGTGAGCTGCTGATTATTACCTCCTCGGTAACCAAACGGTCACGAAAACTCATCGAGACTAAAGCCAGCATAACCCTAGAGAATGGCACCCCAGTTGCCGAGGGTAAATCTTCACAGTTTGTAGTCAAATCAGAGCCCGAAAAGCGTCAAGTTAAAGGAGGTCATGAAAAACCCAAAATGGAAAGGTCTTTAGTTTTAATTAAGCCCGATGCCATGCAAAGAGGATTAGCCGGCACGATTATTGCTCGCCTTGAGAAGGGAGAGATGAAACTGGTCGGGCTCAAGATGTTACATCTGGATGAAGCCCTGGCCAAACGACACTATGCCGTGCACCGGGCTAAGCCCTTCTTTTCCAACTTAGTAAGTTATATCACCTCGGCACCGATAATCGCCGCCGTCTTTGAGGGAGAAAATACCATCCAGACAATCAGGGATAAAATGGGCTCAACTGACCCAGCTGAGGCTAAACCCGGAACCATCAGGGGGGATTTTGGCCTTGATATTGAACGAAACTCAGTTCACAGCTCTGATTCGGTTGAAACCGCCGAGGAGGAGGTCAAGCTCTTCTTTACTGAGGAGGAAATTTTAAGTTACTGAATCCTGACCAGCGCTTTAGCCTGATTCCATAGCTCATCAAGCCGGTAGTATTCACGCTCAAGAGACGCAAAGATATGCACAATGACATCACCATAGTCAAGAAGGAGCCAGCCTGAATCCAGGGTGCCTTCACGATGATTCGGCAAAACACCCTCCCGCTTTAGGACATGCCCGATTTCCTCATAGATAGCCTGAAGCTGCTTTGAGCTACCACCACTACAGATGACAAAGTAATCAGCGAAACTACATACCTCGCGGGTATCCAGCAGCACCACGTCCCCTGCCTGCTTATCACTGGCAGCCTCAACTACCTTGTGTGCCAGTTTGAGTGCTTCCAGACTCCAAACCTCCGTTAAATCATCAATCTACAATATTATATCACAGAACAACTCTGGTGGCTCCAAGCGATAAATTTCCCTCACTGGATTGTTTCTGCTATAATTAAAGAAAGCCAAATTAAGTAAGAGACCAAAACTCTGGCAAATGACAATAATGAACTGGAAGCGCAATCTTATAATATATGCGGTGATACTAATCGCGGCAATAGCGATTTTCACCTATGTTTCCCCAACCACTGAGAAACCGACTGAAATTCCACTCAGCGAAGCCATCGCCCTGTCCGGAAGTGGCCAGATAGAACGGATTGAAGTTGACGAGGACTTGCTCTTAATTGCCACCAAAGATGGTCGAGAACTCAAGACCTTTAAAGAAAGCAACGCCAATATCTACGAGATTGAAGGGCTTAACCTTGAAGGCGTAGAGGTTGAGGTCAAGGGCTCTTCAGGCTTCAACTGGGGTGGGCTCTTTATTAACTTTCTGCCACTCTTAATTTTTGGTGCACTGTTGTTCTTCCTCTTCCGCCAGGCACGGGGGGCGAATAGTCAGGCCTTAAGCTTCGGTCGCAGCCGAGCCAAACTTCTCCCGGCTAACACACCGACTATAACCTTTAATGATGTGGCTGGCGTGGAAGAAGCCAAGCAAGAGGTATATGAAGTGGTTGAGTTCCTCAAATCCCGGGAGAAATTCCAGAGTCTTGGCGCCCGCATCCCCAGGGGAATGCTGCTCATCGGACCGCCGGGAACCGGCAAGACACTGCTGGCTCGAGCCATCGCCGGCGAAGCCGCGGTACCATTCTTTTCCATCAGCGGCAGCGAGTTTGTGGAAATGTTCGTTGGCGTTGGCGCCTCAAGGGTGCGCGACCTGTTTGATCAGGCAAAACGAAATACTCCCTGCATTATCTTTATTGACGAAATTGACGCTGTGGGCCGGCATCGGGGAGCCGGGCTGGGCGGTGGTCATGATGAAAGAGAGCAAACCCTAAACCAGATTCTGGTCGAGATGGATGGTTTTGACACCAATACCGGTATTATCATTTTAGCCGCTACCAATCGCCCTGATATCCTTGACCCAGCACTGCTCCGCCCCGGACGTTTTGACCGCCGGGTCATCTTAAGCCTGCCCGATATGAATGGTCGTAATGCCATCCTCAAGGTTCACTCCAGCGGCAAACCACTTGCGGATTCGGTTTCTCTAGAAATACTGGCCAAACAGACGGTTGGCTTTAGTGGCGCAGATTTAGCCAATCTAATCAATGAAGCTGCCATCCTGGCTGCCAGAAGAAACAAAAAAACCATTACCATGGCAGAACTGACCGAGTCCATCGACCGGGTAATTGCCGGCCCGGAAAGAAAGAGCCTGAGGATAAACCCCAGAGAGAAGGAATTTACCGCCTACCACGAGGCGGGGCATGCTCTGGTAGCCAAAATGCTACCCAATGCTGACCCGGTACATAAAGTCACTATTGTCGCCAGAGGGCTTTCACTCGGTCATACCAGACAGCTTCCCACCGAGGACCGCTACCTGATGACACACTCTCAGTTCAAGGATATTCTAGCCACTCTCCTTGCCGGGTACGTTTCTGAAGAGTTAATTTTTAATGAAAAGTCTACCGGCGCCCATAATGATCTTGAACAGGTAACCAAGATAGCTCGCAAGATGATTACTGACTATGGGATGAGTGAAAAGCTTGGGCCGCGAACCTTCGGGCACAAGGAGGAGCTGGTCTTCCTTGGCAAAGAAATTACCGAGCAGCGGGACTATAGTGAGCGGATAGCCCTGGAAATTGATAAAGAGGTTGAAAAGCTGATTAGGGAAGCCTATTCAACCGCCAGAAAGATTCTAACCCAAAATAAGCCGAGACTGGTCCATATTGCCGAAAAGCTCCTTGCTCAAGAAACCCTGGAGGGGAAAGCCCTAGAGGCGGCCTTTAACAAACCACTAACAAAACCTAAGGTCAAAGCGAAAACGCCCGCTGGATAACTTAAAACCTGCGACTAAAGCTTTATAAGTCTCTTACAAGCAAATCCTCCATTTAGCGGAGGCGCAGTGATTGAGATCACCTCAAAACCCATTTCACCTGAGCGGACAATAGAGAGTGCCAAGACGAACAGTAGCGGCTGTGTTGCTACCTACGTCGGCTTAATCCGTGATTATTCTCGAAATAGGTCGGTGCTGCAGGTAGAGTATGAAGACCCTCAAGGCACTGCTCAAGGGAAACTAAAAGAGATTGCCACTGAAGCCAGCCACAGGTGGCGGCTAAACAATGTCGCCATATCACACCGAATCGGCAAACTGAATGTCGGGGAGATTAACCTGGTTATCTGTGTGGCTTCAGCCCACCGCAAAGACGGTCTTGCTGCCTGCGGCTATCTGATTGACCGCTTCAAAGAGGTAATGCCGACCCGGAAAAAAGAAACCTACACCGACGGTACTATCTGGGCAACCAGCGAATAATTAGCACGGCATTGCTTAGCGCTTACGGCTAACGACAAAGTCAGCCAGTTTCACCAGTGCCTGGCGGCTGGCGTTATCGGGCAGCAAATCCAGCTTACGGCAGGCTTCGCTTGAGTAATCTGAGGCAATTCGGTAGCATTCCTCAATAATTGACGAGTTACAAACCATCTCAATCGCCAGTTTTACGTCTTCTTTCCGGTCAGAATCCTGAAACAATCTCTTTACCGGATTATCCTCGGGGTAACGCTCAAGGGCAAGCATCGATGGCAGGGTAAGGGTACCCTGAATTAAATCTGAACCAATCGGCTTACCCATCTCCTCTTCAGTCCCAATAAAATCCAGAATATCATCTACAATCTGAAAGGCAATGCCAAGGTTACGAGCGTATTCATTAAGTACCTCTATCTCGTCTTCTGAGGCTTGACTTAAAATTGCCCCTGACTTAACCGCTAGCGAAAAGAGTGAAGCGGTCTTAGAGGAAATTCTATAGATGTAATCGTCACGACTCTGCTTTAGCTTAAAGGCATCAAAGCTCTGCCTCAGTTCACCCCGGGAAATGGTCTGCAGAGTCTGAGAAAAGAGTGTTACCACCCGCAGATTCCGGGTAGCAGCTGACAGTTCGCCAGCCTTAGCGAAGAGAAAATCACCTAAAAGCACCGCCTTTTCCTCACCCCACAGCTTATAGATGGTTGGTTTATGCCGACGAACCAGAGACTTATCCACTGCATCATCGTGAACCAGGGTGGCGATATGCAGTAGCTCAACCGATACCCCCATCAGTCGTAGAGAGTCCAGATTGGGACGGAAAAGCTTGCCTGAAAGCAGGGTTAATGCCGGGCGAATCACTTTGCCCCCAAGTAAGAGGTTAGCCAACATCTGGCGAAGCTCAGTAAATGAAGCCCCCTCGCTTTGAACCAGCGCTTTTAACCGGTCCTCCACCTCACTTAAATCTTCCTGTACGGGTTTGTAAATCTCACTTAATTGCAAAAATCACCCCTTACTAATTAGTTGTTGCCCCCAGCCGGCTTGACTCCTCTTCGATTATTCCCTCCTCCAACTTGGGGAATAGCGGCTCTGGAAAGTTTAACTTCTGCCCTGCCTCAGGCATATGTAATCGCCAGCCGTCAGCCTCAACGCTGCCCTCAAAACCAAGAAACTCACTTAGCTTCTGAGAACTAAAGGGTAAGAATGGGTAAAGCACTGTCCTCAAGGCTGAGATAACTGAAATCGCCACATAGAGAGAAGTCGCCGCCTTTGACTTCCCTTCTTTAATCATCTTCCAGGGAGACTTAGCATCCAGATAACGATTAGCCTCCTGAGCCAGGGACATGGCAGACCTTATTGCTTCCCGAAAACGGCATCGGTAAAGGAGTTCGTCCATTGCCTTAACGGTATCCTCAGCTTTACCCAAAAGTGCCTGACTTTGACCATCAAGCTCACCTGGTGTCGGTACCACACCATCAAAGCTACGGTAGGTGAAGGTGAGCACCCGATGCACCAGATTCCCATAGGTAGCCACCAGCTCATTATTGTTGCGCCGTACAAACTCGCGCCAGGAGAAATCAGAGTCTGAAGTTTCCGGCATATTAATGGAGAGCAAATAACGCAGTGGGTCAGGCTGATAGCGCTCAAGGAAGTCCGGCAGCCAGACCGCCCAGTTCTGGCTGGTGGAGAGTTTCTTGCCTTCAACAGTGAGAAACTCATTGGCCGGCACGTCATAAGGGAGATTAAGCCCACCATAGCCAATCAGCATCGCCGGCCAGATAATGGTATGAAAGGGGATATTATCTTTGCCAATAAAGTAATAGCTCTTGGCCTCTTTCTGCCAGAAATCACGCCACTTTTCTTGATTATCAGTCGACTTTGCCCATTCCTTAGATGCCGAGAGGTAGCCGATAACCGCCTCAAACCAGACATAGATACGCTTGCCTTCATAGCCTTCAAGGGGCAGCGGAACCCCCCACTCGATATCACGGGTAATCGCCCTATCTTTAAGCCCTTCTTCCAGATAACGGGTGGTAAAATTAAGCACATTCTGCCGCCAATGGGTCTGCTCCTTGACCCAGGAAAGAAGTCTGTCCCGGAAGGCGGATAGTTTCAGAAAAAAATGCTCTGAATCCTTAAACTCAGGAACACCGCCACAGATACGGCAGTGGGGGTGGGTCAGCTCAATTGGATTCAGTGGCTTGCCACAGACATCACACTGGTCGCCCCTGGCGCCAGAAGCCCCACAGTAAGGACAGGTTCCCTCAATATAACGGTCGGGTAAAAAGCGCTGGCAACTGGGACAGTAGGGCTGCAGAGCAGTTGACTTATAAATGTAGCCCTGATCCAGAAGCTTAAGAAAGATATCCTGGGTAACCTCAACATGGTTTTCGGTGCCAGTGGAGGTGAATAAGTCAAAGGAAATGCCCAGCTGCTGCCACGACTTTAAAAACTCCTGATGATAGCGTTCGGCTACCTCAGCAGGCTTTATACCCTCCTGTTCTGCCTTTAAAGTTATTGGAGTACCATGAATATCTGAACCCGATACCATCAATACCTCATTTCCTTTAGTACGGTGGTACCGGGCGAAAATATCGGGCGGGAGGTAGGCGCCAGCAATCTGCCCCAGGTGAAGCCAGCCATTAGCATAAGGCCAAGCCACAGCCACAAAAATTCTTTCCGCCATTATCTATCCTTACCTAATTTGCCCCTAGAAGATGAGGTTCATTCACGAAAGAAGGTGAGTATTTCCTCGCCCTTTTCCCGTTTATAATGAGCGTAGCCCTTCTTCAGGGCACAATCAACACAGTAGTAAGATGCTCCACCCTCGCCCTCCTCAGCCTCAACACCATCCTTCTCATCGATAGCTAAATAACGCTCCGGGTAAGGGATAATGCACCCACAGCTATCACACTTAACCTGTCCCAGAGAGATACACCCACGCCGCATGTTAACTCCTTTGATAAATTTAATGCCCAACTTGCCTTAGCCAGAGCCGATAAAGCTCACGCCGTGACAAGCCGGTTTCGACAGTCAGCTCAGCTATTGCTTCCTTGGCGGATAGCCCGGAGCGCCGCATACTATTTAACCGTCTTTGGACATCCTCTGTCAACTGCGGCTTTTCTTTGTCTCCCCTACCCTCAATAACCAGAGTAAACTCACCTCTGGGCTGGGTGAAGCGCTCCAGTGCCTGGCTCACTGTCCCTCGAAAAACCTCTTCATAAATCTTGGTAAGCTCACGGCAGACGGCTATTCTCCTGTCCCCAAGAGTATCCAGTATATCCTTTAATGCTTCAACCAGCCGATGTGGAGACTCAAAAGCTAAAATAGTGACAGTTTGAGTAGTTAGCGACTGGAGAAGACGCCTTCTCGAGCCAGTCTTATGTGGTAGAAAACCAAGGTATATGAATTTATCAGTTGGCAGACCGGAGATAGCCAGCGCCGTGATAATCGCTGACGGTCCTGGGATTGGAATAACCCGGATACCACGTTGCCAGCAAGTGGTAATCAGTTCATACCCGGGGTCAGATATACCCGGCATCCCGGCCTCAGAAACCAGGGCCACATCCCCTTCAGCAAGGTGGGTTAAGATATTACCTAGCTTAGTCCATTTGCTGTGCTCGTGGTAACTGGTCATCCGAGCCTTGATACCGTATCTGGCCAAGAGACGCCTGGTTTTGCGGGTATCTTCAGCGGCAATAAGACTCACCTCACCCAGTATACGCAGCGCCCGGAGGGATATATCCTCCAGATTACCGATTGGTGTCGCCACCACATAAAGAGCTGACATCGCCTCTCACCCCTCAAGTAAAGGTTATTATAGCCTTTAGCCGAGTCGTCGTCCATAATGCCAGATTTCTTGACTTAGTCTTGCTTCATTTGATATAGTTTTTCTTTAAGAAAGGAAAAAATATGCCCCGATCTAAAGAGTTGAGGCGTGCCTACGGCTTTGATGAGGTAGCCATTGTTCCCGGTAATATCACCATTAACCCCGAGCAGACCGACATTAACTTCAAGATCGGAGACCTTACTTTTTCCATCCCGGTTATTGCCGCCGCCATGGATGCGGTTTGTGACACAAGCTTTGCCACCCTGATGGACAAGCTCGGGGGGCTGGCAGTTTTGAACCTGGAAGGCGTGCAAACCCGCTACGACAACCCTGAGGAGATACTGGCTCAAATTGCCCGGGCACCTCAGGCTGAAGTTACCTCCCTCCTCCAGAAAATCTACTCCGAACCGATTAAGGAGAACCTCATCGGAGAACGAATTGGAGCCATTAAAAAGGCCGGGGCAAGATGTGCCGTTTCCTTAACACCCGCCAATGCCAAGCGTTTTGCCACTCTAGCCACTGAGGCTAAGGCTGATATTTTAGTCGTTCAATCCACGGTTACCACCGCCAAACACATCTCCAAAAGCTACCGTGGTCTAATCTTCTCCGAGCTATGTAAGTCTATTCCACTACCGGTCATCGTTGGCAATTGTGTTAGCCCTAGCGCCTGCCTTGAGCTGATGAGGACCGGAGTTTCCGGGATCCTGGTTGGTGTTGGCCCGGGAGCGGCCTGCACCACTCGAGAAGTCCTCGGTGTTGGAGTTCCCCAGATAACAGCTACGATTGACTGCGCCGCCGCCAGGGACGAATACCTGCGCGAGTCCGGCCGATACGTGCCGATCATTACTGACGGTGGTTTCCGCAAGGGCGGGGATGTATGCAAAGCCGTTGCTGCCGGGGCTGACGGGGTGATGATTGGCTCTATTTTCGCACAAGCTCGGGAGGCACCGGGACTTGGTTATCACTGGGGTATGGCCCACCCCCACCCAGCCCTCCCCAGAGGAACGAGAATTAAAGTTGGCACCACCTGTCCACTGGAACAAATCCTTTTCGGCCCGACCTCAGTTACCGATGGCAGCCAAAACCTAATCGGTGCTCTCCGCACCGCTATGGGGGTGTGTGGTGCCCGCAACATCAAAGAAATGCACCAGGCGGAGATGGTCATTGCTCCAGCCATTACCACTGAAGGGAAATCATGGCAACTCTCGCAATCATAACTATCGAGCCTAAACAAGATGTGTCCATCTCCGCTCTGGTTAGAAGTGGAGTAATCTAGATGCTGCATAAAATCCCGCTGGGAACCGCTAACATTGACAAGTACCGCCTGATTCAGCCAAGAGAGATGATTGATGAGGTAGTTAATCTAGGTAAGGACCTAAAGGGTCTTCGCCTCTGTCATATTAATTCCACCCCCTTCGGCGGCGGGGTAGCGGAGCTTCTGGTTCCCTATATATCGCTACTACGCTCGGTAGGGATTAAAGCCGACTGGCAGGTAATTAGAGGTGACCGCCAGTTCTTCGGCATCACCAAAAGCCTGCACAATGCCATCCAGGGTGCTGTCTATGAAGAGATAAATCAGGAAAAAACAAAACGGAAATACCGAGACAATAACCTGGCCAACGCCCGCCAACTAGACCCCAATTATGATGTTTTTGTGGTCAATGACCCCCAGCCAGCCGCCCTCCGCCACTATTTGCCAGAGAGTAAAGCCAAATGGATCTGGCGCTGTCATGTCGATAGTGCCAAACCTGACAGAGCGGTATGGAATTTCCTGCGCCCTTACGTAGAAGAACATGATGCCGCTGTTTTCACCACCCAAGAGTTTATTCCACCTGACCTTCATCTAACTAAAATCAAAACCATGCCACCAGCGATTGACGCCTTCAGTTCAAAAAATATGTTTATTAAAAAATATGTCTGCCGGGAACTGCTTGAGAACCTGGGCTTTGACCGCAATCGCCAGTTAATTACTCAGGTATCCCGCTTTGACCGTTGGAAAGACCCCTTCGGCACCATCAGGGCCTATCAACTGGCAAAGGAGAAAATACCCGGCCTGCAACTGGCAATGGTCGGCAGCTTCGCTCAGGATGACCCTGAGGCATGGGACATGCACGCTGCCATCAGCACCGAAGCCAACAAAGATAGCGATATTTTCGTTTTTTCCAACCTTACCGGGGTCGGTAACATGGAGGTTAATGCCTTCCAGAGGGCCAGCGACTTGATTATTCAAAAATCAATTCGGGAAGGATTCGGACTGGTGGTTGCTGAAGCTTTATGGAAAGAAACACCGGTGGTAGCCGGCAACGCCGGAGGGATTCCGCTGCAAATGACTGGCAACCTAAGAAACTACCTGGTGAACTCTGTCGAAGAGTGTGCTGAGAAAATCATCTACCTGCTAGAAAACGAAAACATCTCCCAAGAACTGGGAAGGGAAGGGAAGGAAATTATCCGGAAAAACTTTCTTCTACCCAGGCTGATGAGGGATGAGCTCAGTTTGATTAAAGAGTTAGTTGCCAAATAAGCCGAATAATTTCGCCACCTTGATATAAACTACTCTTCTTCTTCCTCTTCTTCTTCCTCTTCTTCTTCCTCAACTATAGTTTTGGGCTCACCACCAAGGTAGGGTAGTAAGACCCCTCGGTTTGCTGTCTTTCGTTTTGTGGGAAAACTTAGCCGAGTAATCACTTGGTGCAACTTTTTAACACCCCCGGCAGGTTTATCAAGTTCTACTCCAACTAAAACACCATCCACACCCGCCTCCCACAGAGCCTGGAGTTCCCTCCCGGTTACTTTCGACGATATCCTAGTCAGCAAGGGCTTTTTAAGTAGACTTGAAAAACGCCGAAACAGCATCAGGTGATACCAGGTTAAGAAATTCCCGCCTTTCTCTCCCTCGCCAATTAAAACAGCCTCAATTGGCAGTTCACCCGCTACCCTAATCAAACCCTCACTTAAGTGCGGTTCCAACTCCAGAATCCTGCCCACTTTATCGTTCTTAAGCATCTCAAGTGACGCAACTTTCGGGAAAACCACAAAGTCGAAAGCCGCTTCCTCAAGATTTTTCCCCTGTTTATTACCCCCAAGCCAGACCCCCCACGGAATATCAGGTACCCCCTGGGATATTTCGCCAATAGTTTTAGCTCCTGAACCAACTCCAGAGAGATGGACAAGCCCTCCATCAGCCCCAGCCATATAATCAGCCAGATTGCTGATACTGGTTTGAGCTACACTGGCAATTAATAACAGTCGTGGCTTTGGCGCATCAGCCCTGACCTGTTTAAATCCAATCGGCTGAGGTTCAGCCCCGGAAAGCCCCTTTAGTTTGTCGATAAGCTTACTCATCAGCGAAGAGAATTATAGGCGAAATTCACTCAAATTTCAAGACGGTTTCAATATCAGGCAGTAACTATACGGCCATGAGCTCGACGGCTTGAATTTCGCCGGTTGATAACTCTTACTTCCAGCCATAATACATGGCAATTCTAACCTCAAATAAACAATATTTCACAAATTTCTTCACATGACACACTCCAATTTTCACATCTCTCCATTAAACTTGAAATGTTAGTAATAAATGACACCCTGCAAATTCGATTGACGGGGCGCGACTGGCGAGTATTTCTTAACTTTGCCCTCTATCCCAAATACAAAATGAAGAAACGAATTATCATTTTCGCAATATCTGTAATTGCCTTCACCGCTCTTGACTGGCTGGTAATAAACGCTGGCTGGCACAAGGATTGGCATGAATGGCTGGGTTATCCAATCTATCATTATGTTTTCTGGATTATGCCAGCCCTTATAGTCTTCTGGCTTTTCTGGAATTCCAGAAGCAGTTTTTTATTCAATCTATTCAAGTGTGGTGCTTGGCTGGCTGTATTTGCCGTGATGGAGGATGCCCTTTATTTAGGTTGGTATGGCATAATCAACAACATTTATCCCTATCCAAATAGTGCGTGGCAGGAAGCTTACTACGGCTGGTTCGGCAAGACGATGGGTCATGAATGGTGGTTTGGACTGCCTCTGGGATACTTTATCGGGGCTATTTTCTTGGGAGCTGTCTATTCTATCCGTATCATAACACCGAAGCGTTACATCTGGTGCGACGAATTGAATAGCTCCAGGCTAAGGTGTCTGGGCATATGACCCCTAGTATTCATAGTGAATATATGACGTGTTTAGAAGGATGTTAAGACTAATTGTAGTTCCAATTTCAATGGGCCTGGTAATTACTTTTTGGCTCGGCTGGATTCTCGGTGTGGAGAATTTCAAGCCAGACGTAATATATAAGACTGAATACAAAACCGTTTCGGAAACGGTGCTTATACCCCAGCTACATTCCATCGGCTCAAGGAATTAACTTGGCGCTTCACTTGGCCTACTGCGTCCTGGTCTAGCCTCCAAATAAGTCCTTACAGAAAATAAGCATAGAAGACAAATGAGGCATGCACCACCGCTAAGATAATAGTAACCAGAGCCATCCGACGATGCCAGGCAAAAGGGAAACGGACAAGGCGACGGTGGAAGACAAAGCCCAGAGTAGCCGTAGCAAAGAGACAGGTGATAACTGCTATCCCCAGCCAGATAGTAATCGGTTTATCCCAGATTACTGGTATCGGCATTACTGTACTATTACCTTTCCTTTCATATTCGGATGATAGGTACAGGTATAATCGTAGGTTCCAGCCTGAGCGAAGAGCCTAGAATAGTTCTGCCCCTGTGCCAGGTCGCCACTATCCCAGGCACCACCAGTAACTGTATGGCGAGCTGCATCCTCGTTGGTCCAGGTAACTGTATCGCCCACCTTGATGGTTACCTCCTGCGGAGTGAAGGCAAAGCCCTTGATGCTCACTTGGTGAAGAGTGCCGTCACCTGGGGTTGGTGAAGGGGCAGGTGAAGGGTACGGGGTTTCAGGCGAAGTGGCGCAGGACACCAGTGATAGGGCCAGTACTACCAACCCGATGATAGTTAATACCCTCATAAATATACCTCCTTCCATCAGAGAATAGACAAGAGCTTTATTTTTGAGCCAGTCTCCTGCCCAGCTCATATGCCTCTGTTAAGGCGGTGGGGTGCTCTTTAATCTCACCCTTCCCATCCACACCCCGGATGAGCAGTTCGTCCTTATACTGGGCACCAATGGACTTTAAAAAATACCTCACCGTTAGTATTGACCCATCAAAAAGCCTCTCACCCCGAGTGGCACCGACGCCAATAAAAGCACCCTTCCTTGATTTTTCGGGAAGGTTTTTGAGGATATATCTTCTCACCCATAAAGCCTGAGAGCGGTCAATAAGCGCCTTAAGCTGACTGGTCAGCCCATAGAAGAAAATCGGCGAAGCAATGATTAGTCGGTCAGCCTCAATAAGTTTGGGATAGATATTATCCATATCATCCCTGATAACACAATTGCCATCCCGAAGACAACCATAATACTCCCGGCAAGGGGCTATCTTTAGCTTATCGACAATAACCTTCTCGACTTCGGCACCCTGGCCCCGCGCCCCGGCTAGAGCCTCATCCAAAAGCAGGTCAGTATTGCCCCTTATCCTCGGGCTCCCCATAATTCCCAGGAGTCTCAATTGCACCACCAGCTCTGCGGAGAATGTCTACTTGACACTCAGCATTCTATACCGCTTAAAGCCCCGCGTCAATCAAATATTTGGTTCCCTAACTATCACCTTTGTTAGCCAATTAACTCATTTAAGCACAGGTCTTGTTAAAAAACGCAGGCCTAACCTTCAAAGGTTAGGCCTGCGTTATGAATTCGATCGGCAAAAACGCCTCAAAAGAGGATAGATGAAGATAAGCGGGCAGGAGCCTTTTCTTCTCTACTTAACTCCGACTGTTTCAGTTTCCAGCTTATCTATCTCCTGGCTAATCTCAATACGCATCCTTCGTAGTGCTTTTATCTTGTCTCGGACATTAGTGTTGTTACGATGCAGGAACTCTAAAATAGCCTCCCTACCCTGCCCGGTAAGCTGGTATCCCCTGGAACTATTCCCCTTTAGATAGCCACGCCTGACCAGTGAATCATATAAATAACCAATATACTCACCGGTAATATCCATCGAGTGATTTACCAGTTTTCTGCCAAACTTACCGGCTTCAACAATCGCCATCAAGATTACCATCTCACTGGGAAACATACCACCCTCCTTAACTTGTTTCGCTACCCTTTTGCCTAAAGGTCGGGTAGAGGGGTGCCGGACAGGAATTAAACCCGAAGCCAGGCGTATCCCACGGCGAGGTCTCAGGGCGAAAAATCTTATGGACATCCATAAGTAAAAGGCCCACTTCTGCTCTTAAAAAGCTTTACCGTAGCACCTCCCTCCCTTTTTGGTGACATAAGACAGTATTATAGCATCAGAAATGTCATTTGTCAATAATTATGAGCCCTTTTATCAGTCTTCAAAGGAGAGAAATACCTGAATTAAGGTTTTAAAATTGTGGGCACTTTTGGTGGACAAACTATTTGGCAAGCCCTGAAAAGGGGTAAAGTGTCAATAAGAATTAAAGGAGGCGATTTTATCCACTGGCTCCCGTCCATTTTCTGAAGTCGCTTTTACCCCGGTGTAGTAGCCCACTGCGAGCAGAATATCTATCCTCTTCTGCCGCGGCACATTTAAGGTTGATTTCACCGCTTCTTCGTCAAACCAGCCAATCCAGCAGGTGCCGAGACCCAAATCCTCAGCCTCAAGGACAAAATGTTCAACTGAGATGCCGATATCAATCAGATAGTATTTGGTACCGCGAAACCAGCCACCGATTCTGGCCAAAAACCTAGATTTTTCCGAGACGATGGCAACGATAACCGGTGCCGTCCGGCAAAAGGAATTCATTGAATAGACGCCCCTGAATGCTACTTTACACAGCTTATCCTTTAACCCGGGGTCATCAACGACAATAAATTTCCAGGGCTGTGAATTACAGGCCGATGGAGCCAGTCGGGCCGCTTCAAGACACATCATTACCTTCTCCCGCTCGACAGGTTTATCAAGAAAGCCCCGGATGCTTTTTCGGTGTTTTATCAGTTCAAGCAGCGCCATAATGTTTAAATCCTAATTCTGAGAGGGCACCTTTGTCAAATATCGCCTCTAAGAGAGCCATCTTCTCCACCGGAGGCAAAAATAGCTCTTGTTTCAAAGATTTCCTTCGACTATTGTTGACAGCTAAATAATAATTGTGCTAGACTTTAAAACTGGCTTTATATTCTAGCTCATAGGTTTCCGTACTTCAGGTGAAGCCACGAGTGGATGAGCTTAAGCTCATCCATATTAAGTTGTGTGAGTTTGGAGGGATAAGGTTGCCAACAGTTAATCAATTAGTCCGTAAAGGACGCAAGAAGATAACTAAAAAAACCAGGACACCGGCATTACGTCTTAGCTATAATGCTTTGAAGAATACCATGCTACAAGGAAAAGGCTCACCGCAAAAACGAGGGGTATGTATTCAGGTGAGAACCACTACCCCGAAAAAGCCGAACTCAGCGCTACGCAAGATAGCCAGAGTACGCTTGACCAACGGTATTGAGGTAACGGCTTACATCCCTGGTGAAGGACACGAACTGCAAGAACACTCGGTGGTGTTAATCCGCGGCGGTCGAGTCAGGGATTTACCCGGTGTTCGCTATCATATCGTTCGAGGTACCCTGGATACTTCGGGGGTAGTTAACCGACGCCAGGGTCGTAGCAAATATGGGGCCAAACAAGCCAAAAGCTCAGCAGCTGCTGAAGAGGCTTAACTTTAGGAGTTTAAAATGCCGAGACGAGCCCGTGCCAAGAAAAGAGAATCATCACCCGATGCCAAATATCAAAATGTGACTCTAACCAGGCTGATTAATAAAGTAATGCTTAACGGTAAGAAAGCCACTGCGGAGAGAATAGTCTACACCGCTTTAGAAAACCTGTCACAACAGGAGAAAAAGGATCCGGTGACCCTCTTAGAGCAGGCAGTTAAGAATGCGACGCCACTATTACAAGTTAAACCCCGCCGCATCGGGGGTGCTACCTATCAGGTACCTGTGGAGGTTTCACCTGAGCGGGGGTTATCCTTAGCCCTACGCTGGCTGATCCTTTCAGCCAGAGCCAGAACCGGCAAATCAATGGCTGAAAAGCTGGCCTCGGAGCTTGGTGATGCCTTCAAGGAGCAGGGGGTAACGATTAAGAAGCGTGAGGATACTCACAGGATGGCTGAGGCCAACCGGGCCTTTGCCCACTACAAATGGTGAGGAGCAAGCTATTACTAGTCATAATGTTTTAACAAGCAAAAGAGCGGCCAAGTTTGACGTGGGGGAGAGAGAAGTGCCCAGAAGTTTCCCGCTGGAGCGTATCAGAAATATAGCCATCATTGCTCACATCGATGCCGGTAAGACGACCGTCACCGAAAGGGTGCTGTATCACACTGGTCGCACCTATAAGATTGGTAATGTAGATGAAGGCACCGCGGTGATGGATTGGATGGAACAAGAGAAAGAGCGTGGTATTACCATTACCGCCGCCGCCACTACCTGTTACTGGAAGAACCACCGAATTAATATTATTGATACCCCAGGACACGTGGATTTTACGGCTGAGGTTGAGCGTAGCCTGAGGGTACTTGATGGAGGGGTGGTTGTCTTTGATGGTGTTGCCGGGGTTGAAGCTCAATCAGAAACAGTCTGGCGGCAGGCTGACCGCTATAATGTACCCCGAATTTGCTTCATCAACAAGATGGATCGAGTCGGTGCTGATTTTGATCGAACGGTGGACATGATTAAGGAGCGCCTGTACGCCAAACCCTTACCAATACAGTTGCCTTTGGGTAGCGAGGCATCACATCAAGGAGTCATTGACCTTGTAGAGCAAAAGGCGTGGCGTTTTGATAATGTTGCCGACACAGAACCGGTAGAAGTGGCTATCCCGGATGAAAAGCAAGTAGCCGAAGCACGCTATGCCCTAATTGAAAAGCTAGCCGACAGTGACGACCAGATTTTAACCTCATACCTTGAAGGCAAAGAGATTACCCAAGCGGAACTAAAGCAGGCTCTAAGAAGGGTAACCATTGCCGGTAAGGGAGTACCAGTTCTCTGCGGCAGTGCTCTAAGGAACAAGGGGGTTCTGCTACTGCTTGATGCTATTTTGGACTACCTGCCTTCTCCCTTGGATATGCCCCCGATGCGGGCGATTAACACCAGACTAGGAACTGAAGTGGTTCGCCCTGCCAAAGACGAGGCTCCCTTTTCCGCCCTGGCTTTTAAGGTAGTTGCTGACCCCTTTGTTGGTCGTTTGGTCTATTTGAGGGTGTATTCAGGTAAGATTAAAGCGGGAGCACAGGTATTCAATGCCAGCCGAGAGAGAAAGGAACGCATTGGCCGGCTACTTTTAATGCACGCCAATACCAGGGAAGAAGTAGACTCAGCCGATACCGGGGCAATTGTCGCCGCCCTGGGACTCAAGAACACCCTTACTGGCGATACGCTCTGTGAAGCCACGCAACCAATAATGCTTGAGGCTATCCGTTTCCCGGAACCGGTAGTCTCAATTGCGATTGAACCGAAAACCAGAGCTGACCAAGATAAGATGGGGGCAGCCCTGCAGAGATTAAGTGAGGAAGACCCGACCTTTAAGGTTAAATTCGATGATGAGACGGGGCAGACTATCATCTCCGGTATGGGCGAACTTCACCTCGAGGTATTAGTTAGCCGGTTAATCAGTGAGTTTAAGGTAGCAGCCAAAGTAGGCAAACCGCAGGTATCTTATAAAGAAGCCATCACTCAAGCGGTAAAGTCCGAGGGGAGATTTGTTCGACAGACCGGAGGACATGGCCAGTATGGCCATGTCCTGATTGAACTTGAGCCAACAGAACGTGGTAGCGGTTTTAAATTTATCGAGCGCATCAAGGGCCAGGCTGTTCCAAAACAGTATGTCTCTGCGATTAAGCAGGGCATCAAGGAGGCGCTGGACAACGGAGTGCTGGCCGGATACCCTCTGATTGATATTAAGGCAACCCTCTATGACGGCAGCTATCACGAGGTTGACTCTTCAGAGATAGCCTTTAAGATGGCTGGCTCAATAGCCCTGAGGGAAGGTGTCTTAAAAGCCAAACCAATTCTGCTTGAGCCGATAATGGAGTTGGAGGTGGTTTCCCCTGAGGAGTTCCTTGGTGATATAATCGGTAATCTCAACTCAATGCGGGGGCAAATCGAGGTTATTGAGACACACGGCAGACTAGGCACTATTCGTGCCGCAGTACCCTTAGCTGAAACTTTCGGCTATGCCACCAGCTTGAGGTCATTAAGCCAAGGCAGAGCCACCCATACTATGGGATTTTATCGCTATCAGGAACTACCGGCTGAACTAGCCGACAAGATTATCCATAAAGCTAGAGGCATAGTGTATGGCTAAACAGAAAATTCGCATCAAACTAAAGAGTTTCGATCACCGGATACTTGACCAGTCGGCAGAACGGATTGTCGCCGCGGTGGAGCGCACTGGAGCGGTCATCTCCGGACCGATCCCCTTACCGACCCGGATAGAGAAGTTCTGTGTGATTCGCTCCCCATTCATTGACAAGGACTCTCAGGAACAATTTGAAATCAGAACACACAGGCGGCTGATTGATATCGTTGAAACAACCTCGAAAACGATTGATGCCTTATCCAGTCTAGACCTGCCGTCTGGAGTTGAAATCAATATTAAATTACAGAATTAGAGAAATGATTTACGGACTAATTGGTAAAAAGATTGGCATGACCCAGATATTTAGAGACAGCGGCCAGATGGAGGCAGTAACCGCTATCGAGGCCGGTCCCTGTGTGGTAACTCAGGTCAAAACTGAGGCCAAGGAAGGTTATAATGCGATTCAACTTGGCTTTGGTGAAGCCAAAAAACTTAATTCCCCAAAGCGGGGACATCTTAAGGGTTTGGGACAATTTAAACATCTGCGCGAGTTTAAGACTGAGGCTATCCCCGATATAAAAGAAGGGTCCATAATCGATACTGGTCTGTTTAAGTCTGGTGACCTGGTTGATATTAGCGGGCTATCAAAGGGCAGGGGTTTTGCCGGTGTGGTCAAACGCCATCACTTCGCCGGCGGTCCCAAAACACATGGGCAATCAGACCGGCACCGTGCCGCAGGCTCAATAGGTGCCGGTACCTCCCCGGGCAGGGTATTTAAAGGCATGAGAATGGCCGGGCATATGGGCGACGAGCGGGTAACTGTCCGTCATCTGGAAGTAATTAGAACTGACCCGGAGAGAAACCTGCTCCTGGTTAAAGGAGCTGTACCCGGCGCCAAAAATGGGCTGTTACTGATTAAAAAATCAGGTGGGGGAGGAGTGAAGAAGTGAAAGTTCCCGTCTATAACCTCACCGGAGAAGTGGTGAAAGATATTGAAATAAGTGATGATGTCTTTGCCGTGCCGTTTAACCAGGCAGTGGTACACCAAGCAATGGTAAGGCAGCTAGCCAATGCTCGTCAGGGGACAGCGGACACCAAGACCCGAGGTGAGGTCTCCGGAAGTACTAGAAAACTTTTCCGGCAGAAACACACTGGTTCTGCCCGGGCGGGTGCAAGAAGGTCACCGATCCGTCGAGGCGGTGGTGTTACCTTTGGTCCCCACCCCAGGGATTACCGCCAGGCGATGCCAAAGAAGATGCGGCGGCTGGCTTTAAAGTGTGTCCTTTCAACCAAGGCCGGGGATGGAGAATTAAGGGTCTTAGACGAGCTGAAACTCGACCAGTCCAAGACCAAGGAGATGGCAGCTATTCTAAGGGCGCTGGAGGTTAACTCCTCAGCCTTAATCGTTACTGGTGTGGCGGAAGAGAACGTGGTTAGGTCAGCCCGTAACCTAGTAGGAATTAAGACCCTGCCGGCAAGGCTACTTAATGTCGTTGACCTTCTTTCTCACCGGTTACTGGTGATGACGGTTGAAGCAGTCCGCACCACTGAAGAGCTATGGGGCAAAGGAGTATCCGAGGAGGCAAAGAGTGCATCCCTATGAGGTGTTGCGCAAGCCGCTAATAACTGAGAAGATTACCGACCTTCAGGCTCAGGGTAAATATGCCTTTGAGGTCTCAGGTGAGGCAAATAAACCGCAGATTAAGCAGGCAGTGGAAAAAGCATTTGAGGTCGAGGTTATCAAGGTCAATGTAATGACTGTTCCCGGCAAACCGCGAAGGGCAAGGGGACGAGTGATACTAAGTCCATCGTGGAAAAAGGCAATTGTTACCCTAAAAGCCGGGGATAAAATACAGCTATTTGAGAGTGTTTAGTTTTTAGGAAAGGGGATGCCCAGTGGCATTAAAAATATATCGTCCCACCTCACCCGGACGGCGGGGCATGACCGGCTTAACCTTTGAAGAGATAACCAAGGATAGGCCTGAAAAATCGCTCCTCCTGCCCCTGAAGAAGAAGGCGGGACGTAACAACCAAGGGAAAATCACGGTTAGACACCGCGGTGCCGGTGCCAAGAGGAGGCTGCGCATCATTGACTTCAAGCGCGATAAGATTGGCGTTCCTGGCCGGGTAGCTGCCATTGAGTATGACCCTAACCGTTCGGCCAATATTGCCCTAATTTTTTACGCCGACGGGGAGAAGCGCTATATCATTGCCCCGCTGGGGCTTAATGTCGATGACCAGATAAAATCGGGTGGTGACGCCGAAGTAAAGCCCGGAAATACCCTGCCCTTAAGGCTAATCCCCAACGGTACACCTGTACACAATATTGAACTACAGGAAGGCAAGGGAGGGCAATTGGTACGCAGTGCTGGAGCGTCGGCGCAACTGATGGGCAAAGAGGGTGAATATGCCCTGGTCAGGTTGCCATCGGGTGAGATGCGGCGCCTAAGGTCGGCGTGTATGGCGACCATCGGACAGGTCGGCAATATTGAACAGGGAAGTATTAAGCTGGGCAAGGCAGGCCGCAAGAGGCACATGGGCTGGCGACCGACAGTAAGGGGGACAGCAATGAATCCCAGTGACCACCCACACGGTGGCGGTGAAGGCAGGTCTCCGATAGGCATGCCGGGACCAAAAACACCCTGGGGAAAGCCAGCTCTTGGCTTCAGAACTCGCAGGCCCAAGGCTTCAGATAAAATGATTATCAGACGCAGAGGAAAGTAGGTAAAATGTCACGGTCGACAAAAAAAGGACCAGCCGTTTCAGCAAAACTTATAAAGAAGGTAGAAGCCCTAAAGAACTCCGGGGAGAGGGCGGTAATCAAAACCTGGGCACGCTGGTCAACCATCCTGCCTGAGATGGTTGGGTTTACCATCGGTGTGCACGATGGCCGACGGCATGTCCCAATCTTCATCACCGAGGATATGGTTGGACATAAATTGGGTGAGTTCGCCCCGACTCGAACCTTCCGCGGTCATGTCAGGAAATGAGAAGGGTCCCAGGTAAAGAAGCAAAGTAGAACTTAAGTCGATTAGGTCAGGAAGTATGAGAATAAAAGCCATGGCTAAAGATACCGGTATCTCACCTCGCAAGGTGCGCCCACTAGTTGATCTGGTGAGGGGCAAAACTGTGGATGAGGCATTAACTATACTTAAATTTACCCCGAAACAAGCCGCCAAGGTTGTGGCCGGGGTAATCAAGTCAGCGGCAGCTAACGCCGAGAACAATTTCCAGTTGTCACCGTCCGACCTTAGGATTACTAATATCTTTACTGACCAGGCACGAACTCTAAAGAGGTATCGTCCCCGGTCTAGGGGACAAGTTAGCCCGATTTTGAAACGTTCCAGCCATATTACTGTAATTGTAAGTGAGGAAGAATAATGGGGCGTAAAGTTCATCCGATTGGTTTTAGACTTGGCGTCATTCAAGACTGGCAGGCGAAGTGGTACGCTGACCGAAACTTTGTTGAGTTTTTGCATGAAGACTTAAAGCTTCGCCAAGCGATTCAGTCCGGGTATCGTGAGGCTGGCATCTCTCGGGTTGAGATTGAACGCCAATCAAATAAGGTGTCGGTAACGATACATACCTCCCGGCCGGGCATTGTTATCGGACGGGGAGGACAAAGGGTTGACGAAATGAGGGCTCAATTGGAGGGCCTGCTTAAGAAAAGGATTCAGCTCAATATTCAGGAGATTCGCCAGCCTGAGCTTGATGCCTATTTGGTTGCCAGAGTCATTGCCGAGCAAATTGAGCACCGCATTGCTTACCGGCGGGCAATGAAGCAAGCACTCTTCCGCACCATGCAGGCTGGAGCCAAGGGGATAAAGATTAGTTGCGCCGGCAGACTGGGCGGTGGTGAGATAGCCCGCCATGAGAAGACGCATGATGGTCAGGTGCCATTACACACGCTAAGGGCTGATATTGATTACGGCATTACCGAGGCACGTACCACCCTAGGCAGGATCGGAATCAAGGTCTGGATATATAAAGGTGAAGTCTTTCCCGAGGCAAAAGTGGAAGAGGAAATTCTGGTCGAATCACCGGCTACTGAAGGCATGAAGGTATCACCCGCCACCCAGCCAGAGGCAGTAACCCCTGAACAGGAGGTAGCCGTGGAGAAAGCTGTGGAACCTCCAGTGAAACCAGAGGTAGAGGCTGAAAAAGTCGAGGAACCCGTCGCTGAAGCAGCAGAGAAGGTCAGCAAACCAACGGAGGTTGCTTCTGAACAAAAAGTAGAGTCGGGTAAAATTGAAGAGCCCGCTACTGAGCCAGAAAAGAAAACTGCCAAGCCAGTAAAAAGAAAAAGAACCAAACCAGCCACTGCTTCTACAAAAAAGAAGGAAAATATCAAGGAAGAGGCGAAGGATGTTACAACCCAAACGAGTGAAGTACCGCAAGACTCATAAAGGACACCGCCGTGGTAAGGCGCAGTCGGGCAATGTAGTTCTTTTCGGAGATTTCGGCTTGCAGGCACTCGAGTCTGCCTGGGTTACTGCCCGGCAAATTGAGGCGGCGCGGCGGGCAATGACTCGTAGTATTCACCGTGGTGGCAACATCTGGATACGCGTTTTCCCTGACAAACCAGTTACCAAAAAGCCAGCCGAAACCCGCCAAGGTGGAGGCAAGGGGCCAGTTGACCATTGGGTGGCAGTGGTCAAACCAGGCAGAATCCTGTTTGAAATGAAGGGTGTCAGCCAAGAAGCAGCCAAAGGGGCAATGAGCTTGGCTTCAAGTAAACTCCCGATTGGCACCAGGTTTATCATCAAAAGAACCACTGAAGCAAAGGAGTTGGCACGAATTGAAGCTTAAGGAACTTCACGACTTAGGTAGAGAGGAACTCATAAAACAACTTGAGACGGCCAGGGAAGAACTTTTTAATCTTCGGTTCAAACTGGCTACCAAGCAGCTAGTTAACCATCGTGAACTGCCGAAGGCTAAAAAGAAGATTGCCCGCTTGAAAACTATAATCCGAGAGCGAGAGTTAGGCATAAGGCAGGTTTAAACTAATGGATAAAAAACCTAAAACCAGACTCGGTCAGGTAGTGAGTGACAAAATGGATAAGACTGTGGTGGTGAGTGTCAAAACACTGCGCCGACATCCACTTTATAAAAAGACCATCAAAAGAGCTGTCAAATATAAGGTTCATGATGGGAAGAATGAATGCAAACTTGGAGACACGGTAAGAATCTTTGAGACTCGCCCACTCTCAAAGACCAAAAGGTGGCGGGTAGCTGAAATAATAACTAAGGGAGAAGTAGTCGAGGTTAAACCCGAGGAGGTAACCTAAACCGCTTCAGGTAAGGTAGCTAGATATGATACAATCCAATACCAGAGTCAAGGTAGCTGATAATACTGGCGCTCGACAGATAATGTGCATTAACGTACCAGGGAATACCGGAAGGTATGCTCAGGTTGGTGATATCATCGTGGCTTCGGTAAAGAAAGCCATGCCAGGCGGAGGGGTGAAAAAGGGAGAGGTGGTTCGGGCAGTTATCGTCCGCACCGTTAAACCACATCGCCGCCCTGATGGTTCCTATATCCGGTTTGATGAGAATGCCGCAGTGATTTTAACCGATAAAAACAACCCCAGGGGAACCCGGATATTCGGACCGGTAGCCAGGGAGCTTAGAGAAAAGGATTTTATCAAGATCATTTCCTTGGCACCTGAGGTTTTGTAAGGAAGCAATGAAGATTAGAAAGAATGATACCGTCCTAGTTATTGCCGGCAAAGACCGAGGTAAAAAGGGTAAGGTACGCTCTGCCCGCCCTAAGAAACAACACTTGCTGGTTGAAGGCATTAACTTCATCAAGAAGCACACCCGGGCAACGAAAGGGGTGAGGCAAGCCGGCATAATTGAGCAGGAAATGCCAATTGATGCCTCTAATGTGATGCTAATCTGCAACCGGTGCAACCATCCGGTACGGATTGGGTTTCGCCGTCTTGAGGATGGTAAAAAGGTTAGAATTTGTCGTTCCTGCCAAGAGGTGCTTGATTAAATGTCAGGACTTAAAACAAGATACCGGGAAGAGGTTATTCGCGACTTGAAGAAACGTTTCAGTTACAAAAATGTGATGCAGGTCCCGCGCCTAGAAAAAGTGGTGCTTAATATTGGCCTTGGAGAAGCAATCCAGAATGCCAAGGCGCTTGAGGCTTCTAAGGGAGAGTTGACGGCTATTTCGGGACAACACCCGGTGACCACCCGAGCCAAAAAGTCTATCGCCACCTTCCGATTGAGAACGGGGATGCCGATTGGACTTAAAGTAACCTTGCGTGGGCAGCGAATGTATGACTTCTTCGAGAAGCTAGTCAATATTACCCTGCCCAGGATGCGTGAATTTCAAGGGGTTCCCCGAAACTCCTTTGATGGTCGCGGCAACTATACTTTGGGCATCCGGGAGCAGATCATTTTCCCAGAAGTCGATTATGATAAGGTAGACAAGGTGCGCGGGTTTGAAATCTCAATTATCACTAACGCCAAGACCGATGAAGAGGGCCTGGCACTTCTTGAAGAACTGGGGATGCCCTTTGCTAAAAATTAACTGGGAGAGGAAATGGCCAAAACTTCGAAGATTGTAAAGTCTCGCCGTCCAGCCAAGTTTAAGGTTCAGGAACATAACCGCTGTTACTTATGTGGTCGGCCACGTGCCTACATACGTAAGTTTGGCTTATGCCGCATTTGTTTCCGCAAGTTCGCTCTTTTAGGCCAGATTCCGGGAGTAAGAAAATCAAGCTGGTAGGAGTTTAAAGTGACAATTTCTGACCCAACTGCCGATATGCTGACTCGAATACGCAACGCTCTTATGGTGCGACATGATTCCGTACTGGTGCCATCTTCAAAATTTAAGCTTTCCATCACCAAAATCCTAAAGAGGGAAGGTTTTATCAACGATTATGAGGTGGTCAAGGCCAGGGGTAAGTCTGAACGGCAGATTAAGATTTACCTCAGATACGATGATAAAAATGAGCCGATCATCTCAGGGCTGGAACGAGTCAGTAAACCTAGCTTGAAGGTATATACCCAGTATAAGGAAATCCCTCGTGTCTACGGTGGCTTAGGTATTGCCATTGTTTCTACCTCCAAGGGAGTGATGGTCGGGAAGCAGGCTTTCAGGCAAGGGATTGGTGGTGAACTTTTATGTTTTGTTTGGTAAGCAAGACCGGAGGGAAAAACTATGTCTAGGGTAGGACGGATGCCGATACCCATCCCCGAAGGTGTTAAGGTGGAGATTAGGGAAAATAAGGTCACTGTAAGCGGACCTAAAGGGGAGATTCATCGCCAGTTTAATCCTGATATGGCGATAACGCTAGAAGATGGCAGCTTAGTAGTTAAGCGACCCAGTGATGGCCGAGTACATCGTTCCCTTCACGGGCTGACCCGTAGTCTTCTGGCCAATATGATTACCGGGGTGTCAAATGGTTTTGAGAAGGAACTGGAAATAGTCGGCGTGGGTTATCGTGCCGAAAAAGATGGGGAGAAATTGGTACTTCGAGTCGGCTATTCACACCAAGTTGAGGTATTACCACTCCCGGGTGTATCTCTAGCGGTTGAGGGAAACAATCGCATCAAGGTCGCTGGGATTGAGAAAGAAATGGTTGGTGAGATGGCGGCTGAGATTCGGGCGATTCGTCCACCCGATGCCTATAAAGGCAAAGGGATTAGATACGCTGGGGAAGTAGTTCGCCTTAAAGCCGGCAAGGCAGGTAAGGCCATCGGGAGGCCGCAATAATAATGGGGAAAACAAATCCAAGGCTCCAGCGGCAAAAGAGACACGCCCGGGTCAGGGCTAAGATCGAGGGCACTGGTTCAAGACCAAGGTTATGTGTCTTCCGTAGCCTGAATTATATCTATGCTCAGGTGATTGATGATGAGAAGAAACATACTTTAAGCTCGGCTTCATCACTCGACCAGGAGATAAAAGAGAATGACTCGAGCAAGACCAAGACCGAAGTTGCCCAACTGGTCGGTACCCTGATTGCTAAGCGGGTATCAAGCCTGGGAATTTCCAGCGTTGTCTTCGACCGCGGAGGATACAAGTATCACGGCCGAGTTAAAGCCCTAGCCGAAGCAGCCAGGCAAAGCGGACTTAAATTTTAAGACAGGAGATTTTTAAAGGTAATTGAGAAAAGTAATTAGCAAGATAGATCCAACTGGACTCGAGTTAAAGGACAAGCTGATCTACATAAATCGCGTCGCCAAGGTGGTCAAAGGTGGTAAACGCCTTAGTTTCAGCGCCTTGGCCGTAACTGGAGACGGCAACGGGCATGTTGGCATAGGCATTGGCAAGGCTAATGAAGTGCCAGCAGCAATCAACAAGGCCAACGCTATCGCCAGAAAGAATTTGATTAAGGTGCCCATGGCAGGCACCACCATTCCTCATGAAATCACGGTCAAATTCGGTGCTGCCAAGGTATTCATGAAACCAGCATCCCCAGGCACCGGCATTATCGCGGGCGGCAGCATCCGGTCTCTACTTGAGGTAGCCGGTGTAAAGGATATCCTGACCAAATCGCTTGGCAGCTCAAACCACGCCAATATGGCCAAGGCAGCACTCCTTGGCCTGAGCAAGCTCAGAAACCCAGAGGAGGTTGTTGCCAAGCGCAAATTATCCCTTCAAGATGAGGAGGCAACCTCAAGTGATTAAGCTAACCATAACCTGGGTTAAAAGTGATATCGGTTATGCTCGGGTGCAACGAAAAACTATAAAAGGACTCGGTTTTAAACGGCTAAATCAGAGTATTACCCATAGTGATTCACCTTCAATTAGAGGCATGATTAAAAGGGTAAAACACCTGGTCAAAGTGGAGGAGGTAAGCTCTTGAGACAGGATGAGCTCTCCCCAGCCGCTGGTTCCAAAAAGAATCGGAAGCGAGTCGGACGGGGAAATGGCAGCGGCCATGGCACCTATTCTGGACGTGGTATAAAAGGGCAAAAGTCTCGCGCCGGCTTCAAAATGCGTCCCGGCTTCGAGGGTGGGCAGTTACCGCTCATCAAACGCCTGCCGCAAAAACGTGGCTTCACCAATATCTTCCGGATCCAATATAATGCGGTCAACCTAGACCGGCTTAACCGGTTTGAGGCCTCCAGCGAGGTAACTCCAGAAAAGCTGCTTGAGGCCGGTATTGTAAAGTCACTGCGCCGGCCGGTTAAAATCCTGGCCCGGGGTGAAATTGACCACCCCCTGATGGTAAAGGCAAACAAGTTCTCGGCAGCGGCTAAAGCTAAGATCGAAGCCGCCGGGGGCAAAGCGGAGGAGATTAGGACGTGAGACCCAAACAGAGCAGACCACGGCTACTTCAGGCGATGCTTGACGCCTTCAGCCTGCCAGACTTAAGGCGCCGCATCCTCTTTACTCTTGGCGTCCTGGTGGTCTTTCGTTTTATCGCCCACATACCACTTCCCGGAGTGAACCCTGATGCCCTGGCTGAGCTATTCCAGCGTAACGCCCTGCTGGGCATGCTGGACTTGTTCAGTGGTGGGGCAATGAGATATTTCAGTATGGCGGCGATGGGGGTTTACCCTTATATCACCTCCTCGATCGTAATGCAGCTCATGGTACCGGTCATCCCGAGACTCAGAGCCCTGGCGGCTGAGGGCGAGGGTGGACGTAACCAGATAAACAAGTTCACTCACTGGCTCACCATACCGATGGCCGGCATGGCGGGTTACGGACAGATGGTCCTGCTTCAGCGTGAGGGAGTTCTGGCCAGTACCGGACTTCTGGCGACTTTTACCATGGTTATCACAATGATCGCTGGTACCATGTTTCTGGTCTGGCTGGGCGAACTGATTACTGAATATGGCATTGGGAACGGCATATCTATCATAATCTTTGGGGGCATTGTGGCTGGACTGTGGGAGATGATCGGACAGGGTCGCCTGGCGGCAACAACCAACCTCAGTGGTTTGGCCTTCTATCTTGTTCTATCACTCATGATCGCTGCCATCATCGTCATCTTCACCGAGGCGCACCGCCGTATCCCAGTTCAATATTCCCGCAGTGTTTTCCGCGGCGGTCGCATGTATCGCCATTCAGGGCAAACCTTTATTCCTTTACGGGTAAACACGGCCGGCATGATACCCCTCATCTTCGCCATGTCGCTGGTAATCTTCCCCGGCGTGGTTGCCAGCTACTTTGTTAACCCGGTAGAGCCAAATTTCGCCAACACCATTGTCGACCTCTTTAACCCCAATGCTCCTCTGCCGTTGGGTCTATTTTACTGGGGTATCTATTTTATGATGGTGCTTGCCTTCGCCTTTTTCTACACCATGGTAATCTACCAGCAGCAGAACCTGCCTGAGACACTGCAGCGTCAAGGGGGGTTTGTCCCAGGTATCCGGCCTGGCCCTAATACGGCCACCTATCTTAATAATGTCATTAACCGTATTACCTGGGCCGGGGCTTTATTTTTAGCCGGAGTGGCAATCATGCCTTTCCTGGGGCGAGAAATTACCAATGTCCAGCAACTCCAGCTCTCAAGTATAGGGATGCTGATTGTGGTCGGTGTTGTCCTTGACACGATGAAACAGCTTGAGGCACAGCTAGTAATGCGACGCTATGAAGGTTTCATCAAATAGAGGGCAGATGAATGTATATTGTTTTTCTTGGAGCCCCTGGGTCGGGTAAAGGAACACAAGCCATCGCAGTGGCGCAGAAACTAGGGTTAGCCTATTTTGCCACCGGTGACCTGTTCCGGCAGGAAATAGAGAGGGAAACCGAGTTGGGATTGAAAGTCAAATCATATGTTGAAAGTGGGCAGCTGGTTCCGGACGAGATAACCATCAGGGTGGTTTTGGAACACCTGTCAACTCGGGATGCTCGAGACGGAGCCATTCTTGATGGTTTCCCCAGAAATCTAGAGCAGGCTCAAGCCTTGGATGAGGACTTAGCCAAGAGAGCGAAGACGATTGATAAAGTAATCTTTATCAATCTATCCCAAGAAGGGCTTTTAAAGCGTTTGAGTGGGCGCTGGACTTGTCCCCAATGTCAGGCCCAATATCACGCCACAAGTTCTCCCCCCAAAGTCTGGGGCAAATGTGATAAGTGTGGCTCAAAGCTCCGGCAACGCCCGGATGACGCTCCCCAAACAGTTAAGAGGCGGCTTGGAGTCTACTTTGCCCAGACAACCCCCCTTATCGACTATTATATCAAGCAAGGAAAGCTGGTTGAGGTAGATGGGGATGGGAATATTAGTGAGGTAAGCGCGAGAATAACTCAGGTCCTTAAAAAGGCTGAGTTCGTGGCTCGATGAGCATTATTATTAAGTCCGACCGTGAGATTGTTTTGATGAAGCAAGCAGGGAAAATTGTTACCATAGTACTGGAGGTAGTAAGCAAGAAGGTGAAGCCAGGAATAAAAACCAAGGAACTTAATATCCTCGCCGCTCAAGAGACCGAAAGGCTTGGGGGCAAGCCTTCGTTTAAGGGATACCGGGGTTTTCCGGCTAACCTATGTATCTCAGTAAATGATGAGATAGTTCACGGTATTCCCAGCGATAGGATATTAAAGGAGGGTGATATCGTCTCCCTTGATTTTGGTGTCATTTTCAAAGGCTTTCAAGCTGATGGAGCCAGAACAGTAGCGGTTGGGGAGATTTCTCCCGAAGCAAAACGTCTCATCGAGACAACTCAAGGTGCCTTAAAAGCCGGCATCGCTGCCAGCTTTACCGGGGCGAGGTTAGGCGATGTTTCAGCCACAATCCAGAGTTATGCTGAAACCCGGGGTTACTCAGTTGTGCGCGAGTATACCGGGCACGGCATTGGCCGGGAGATGCATGAGGAGCCTCAAATACCCAACTTTGGAGAGAAAAATTCAGGACCAGCACTGGAAAAGGGAATGACCTTTGCCCTTGAACCAATGGTAAACGCTGGCGGTTGGCAAACCCGACTCAGTGATAATCACTGGACAGTGCTTACCTCCGACGGCCGTCTTTCAGCACACTTTGAGGACACCATCGCCATTAGAGATGGGGAAGCGGAGGTACTGACGATTGCGTAAGGAGGGAAGAGCCAAAAAAGAGGCGATTGAGGTTGAGGGGACAGTAGTCGAGTCTCTACCTAATGCCATGTTCCGGGTTGAACTGCCCAATGGGCATAAGGTGCTGGCGCACATTTCAGGTCGGATGAGGGTGCATTATATTAAAATCCTGCCGGGTGACCGAGTATTAATCGAACTTTCTCCTTATGACCTGACCCGGGGCAGGATTACCTACCGTTTTAAATAACAAGCAAAGATGGACTAAATCGGCTATAATAGATAAGGTTTACCATGAAAGTTAAAGCTTCAGTTAAAGTTAGATGTGATAAGTGTAAGGTGGTGCGGAGACATGGTGTGGTTAGAATTATCTGCTCCAACCCAAAGCACAAGCAGAGGCAGGGTTAATCTCACTTAAGGAGGAATAAAGTGGCTCGTATCGCCGGTGTAGATATACCAAAAAACAAACAGGTCTGGGTGTCACTGCAGTATATTTACGGTATCGGCCCAACTTTAAGCCAAAGGATTCTGGCCAAAACCTCAGTCAACCCTGAGACCAAGGTGAATGACCTCACCGATGAAGAGGTTAGCCGCCTGAGAGAAGTTATTGATAAGGAATACGCGGTTGAGGGAGAGCTTAGAAAAGAGGTCAACCTTAACATTAAGCGCCTGGTTGAAATTGGGAGCTACCGGGGCTTAAGGCATCGTCATAGCCTGCCGGCTAGAGGGCAACGAACCCGAACTAATGCCCGTACCAAGCGTGGCTCTCGTAAGACAGTCGCCGGCCGAGGGCAGAGACGCGGTGTGGCTAAGAAGTAATTAAACTTAAATATCTAGGAGGATAGAGAATGCCAGAGAAAAAGAGAGCCAGACGGAGAAAAGAGCGTAAGTCCATTCCGTCGGGTCGCGCTTATATCCAGTCCACTTTTAATAATACCATCGTCACCCTTACCGACCCGCAGGGTAATGTCATTGGTTGGGGGAGTTCAGGAACGGTCGGGTTCAAGGGTTCACGTAAAGGCACTCCCTACGCCGCTCAGTTAGCCGCCCGCGATGCGGCACGTAAGGGCAGGGATCACGGACTCCGTCAGGTAGAGGTTTACGTCAAGGGGCCCGGCAGTGGGCGTGAGGCAGCGATCCGCTCTCTTCAGGCGTCCGGAATTGAGATTACTAGCATTCGGGATGTAACCCCGATTCCACACAATGGATGTCGTCCTCCGAAAAGAAGACGGATATAGAGGTAAGAAATGGCAAGATACACTGGAGCAGTTTGCAGACTATGTCGGCGTAGCGGCGAGAAATTGATGCTTAAGGGGGAGAGATGCTTTACCCCCAAATGTGCCGTAGAGAAACGGAACAGACCCCCAGGAATGCAGCTTGGCCGGCGCCGTAGGGTTTCCGACCGGGGGCTTCAGCTTCGGCAGAAGCAACGGGCTCGTTATAGCTACGGAATGCTGGAAAGACAGTTCAAACGGTTTTTTGCTCAGGCTCAGCATCAGCCGGGTATCACCGGGGATAATCTGCTGGTACTCCTGGAAAGACGCCTGGATAACGTCGTCTATCGTCTTGGTTTGGCCGACTCTACTTCTCAAGCCCGGCAACTGGTACAACATGGGCATATCATACTTAACGGACGAAAGACCGATATACCCTCCTGTCTGGTTAAAGAGGGAGACACCATCAGTTTCAAGGAAAGCAGTACCAAAAGTGCGTATTACAAAGGGCTGCTGCCAAGTATCGCGGGTAAGATTACCCCAAGCTGGCTGGCTCTGGACAAAGAGAATCTCGCTGGTCAAGTGGTATCGCTACCTACCCCGGATGATGTTGAAGCCAAGTTTGATACCATGGCAATCGTTGAATACTACTCGAGGTAGTTAACTCTATGGAGGAATAATTTGTCACCTTTAGCCATCGCCAAGATTGAATGTCATGAATGTGAAGGTAACTTTGGGCACTTCGTAGCTGAACCATTGGAAAAGGGCCTTGGTACGACACTAGGTAATGCTCTGCGTCGAGTGCTACTGGGTTACCTTCCTGGAGCTGCCATAACCAGAGTCAAGATCGAAGGGATTCATCATCAATTCTCTCCAATTCCCAATGCCAAAGAAGATAGCGTAGAGTTTTTACTCAATGTTAAGGCAATACGCTTAAAGCCCCTTTCCGGCCAGCCGGGTAAACTAACCCTGGAGGTGGAGGGGCAAGGTCAGGTTACTGCGGCTGATATTAAACCCTCGGTTGACTTTGAAATCGTCAATCCTGAACAATATCTGATTACCCTGGACTCGCCTGAGGCAAAACTTTACGCCGAGTTTGATGTAGAATTGGGTGAGGGTTACCAAGAGACTGAATTAGATGATAACCCACTTATCGGCGTTATCCCAGTAGATGCCATCTTTACTCCAGTCCACAAGGTCAATTTCACCGTCGAGCAAACCCATCTTGGCCGGGAGACCACGGCTGAACGTCTATCCATGGAGATATGGACCGACGGCACTATCTCCCCGGTTGATGCCATTAGCCGCAGTGCTGAAATCCTCTCAAAACAGCTGTCACCATTTGTTGAATATTCACGAACCTTCCAGCTGGAAGCAGAAGGTGCGGCTCCGGAGGTAGTCACCGATGAGAGATATAATATTCCAGTGGAACAGCTGGACTTATCAGTAAGGACGATGAACGCCTTGAGGCGTAGCGATATCACTACCATTGGCGAACTCCTCAAAATGGGGGAGAAGGAGCTGATGTCGCTGCGAAACTTTGGGCAGAAGTCCAAAGAAGAGCTTGAGGCAAGACTTAATGAATCAGGGCTGTCTTTGAAGGGTGAAGAACCCTCAGCGCAGGCCGAAGACGAAGCTGTTGAGCCCACGATTGATGAATAAAGTTAAGTGAGACTTTAGATGAGACACAAGGTAGCTGGCAGGAAATTAGGTAGACCTTCAGGGCACCGCAAGGCGATGTTCCGCAACCTGGTGACCGATCTTCTCGGCTATGAGAAGATTGTAATCACTGAAGCTAAAGCCAAAGAGGTACGCAGTTTTGCTGAGAAGATGATCACCTTGGGTAAAAAAGGTGGCCTTGAGTCCCGTCGCCAGGCATTATCCTTCATCCTGGATAAAAAAGTGGTGGACAAGTTATTTGCTGAACTTGTCCCCAGATATACTGAGCGAAATGGTGGTTACACCCGTATCACCAAGCTAGGGCGCCGAGTGGGTGACGGAGCACCCATGGTTCACCTCGAGCTTGTGACCTAGGGGAAAGGTCTTTATTTTGGCCACCAGGATGGTATTAACAATCGAATATGATGGCCGTCGTTACCACGGCTTCCAGTTGCAGGCTAAGGAGCCAACCATTCAAGCTGAGCTTGAGCAGGCATTATGGAAGCTTACCCGAAAGCAGACTCGGGTAACAGCCGCCAGCCGGACTGATGCCGGGGTTCACGCCAGGGGACAGGCAGTTAGCTTCAGGACCGGGTCATCCCTGCCGGAGAAGACATTTATCAGTGGTTTAAACCACTATCTACCCGGGGATATTGCGGTTAAGTCAGCACATAAAGTGGACGAACATTTTAGTGTCAGGCGGCAGGCCACGAGCCGGGAATACAACTACTATATCCTAAATAGCCCGACCCGGTCGCCACTTTGCCAGGAGTTCACCTGCCATGTCAGCGGCAAACTGGATACCGAAGCCATGAACCAGGCCTGTCAGGCACTTCTAGGTGAGCAGGACTTTGCTTCCTTCGCCAGTTCTCTTGAGCCGAAAATAAAAAGTACCCGGCGGCAGGTATATAAAGCGGCGGTGCATAAGAAGGATGGACTGGTGATTTTCAGTATCATCGCCAACTCATTCCTGCCCCACCAGGTACGCAATACTGTTGGGGCGCTAATCAGGGTTGGCCTGGAGAAGATGAGCCCCGATGAATTTTGTAGTATAATGGAAAAGAAAAGGCCCGGGCTAGCCGGCCCAGCCGCCCCGGCCTGTGGGCTTTGCCTTGAGCGGGTAAATTACCCCAGACCTTTTGGAGAGAATAATGAAAACTTATAGCGCTAAAGCCTCTGAGATTAAACGGGAGTGGCATCTGGTTGATGCTAAAGATGAGATTTTAGGCAGGCTGGCAACTCAGATAGCCACTTGGCTCATGGGCAAGCACAAGCCAACCTTCAGCCCAAATCTGGATTCAGGTGACTATGTGGTGGTCATCAATGCCGAAAAGGTTCGCTTTACCGGCAACAACAAAGCTAAAGACAAGTTCTACTACCGTCATTCCGGCTACCCCGGTGGGTTTAAGAGTATCAGCCTGGAGGAGCTACTGAAGGTTCATCCCACCAGGGTGATTGAACACGCCGTTAAAGGGATGTTGCCTCATAACCGGCTTGGGGCTAAGATGATTAAAAAGCTCAAGGTGTACGCCGGTGCTGACCAACCTCACCTGGTTGCAAAGACTGCGAAAAAAGAATAACGCTGCAAGGGGACAAATTTGGAAAATTACTATCCTGGAACTGGCAGACGCAAGACAGCCGTGGCTCAAGTCAGGCTCTCATCTGGGGGCGGTGCCATTATCGTCAATGGTAAGCCCTACGAGGAACTATTCCCCCGCCTTCAGCACCGCCTGAAAATAATGCAGCCCCTGGTGGTTACCGAAAATGCCGGCAAGTATAACGCTATGGTAAAGGTAGCCGGCGGTGGCATCTCGGGGCAGGCTGATGCTATTGCTCACGGCATCGCCCGAGCGCTGGTAAACTTAAATGAGGGTTTTAAGACCCAACTGCGCGAATACAACCTACTTACCCGCGACGCCCGAGCCAAAGAGAGAAAGAAGGTCGGCTTAAAGCGAGCGCGTAAGGCACCTCAATACACGAAGAGATAAGGTTTATTTACCCAACCTCTCCTTTAAATAATCAATCGCCTTAACCGGGGTGGGGTCTATCTTATAGAGGATTGCCAGGTAGTAGCTTACGTAGTCGCCGAAGAGCACCAGGCTCATCATCTGGCTCAAGGGGCTTTTGCCCTTCCCATCAACAAATTGATAGCTGACCCTGGCCTGGCTTAAAAGCTCGGAGGTTACCCGGTAGCGGAGCTTGATACGTTCAGATAAAAGGCCTGACCTGAGCAGGACAACTGCCATCTTGCTGGCTAATTCCGGTGGGAACTGGTAGCCAACCACGGCATTATGGTCAAGTTCCGGGAAGACCTCATAAAAAGCCCAGGCTTTGGTATTTTCGTTAAGCTGGGTTTTCCAGCGGTGCGCCACCTCGGAGAGAATATCCGCCCCGTAGATAACGGGTAACCTGCCGCATAACTCCCGTGCCAGCTTTTTGGCAGGGTTTTCTCCAGATGCCACCGTTTCACTTATTTCCTCTGCCAGACCATCAAGCACCTGAACTGCTTCAACTACATCCTTTGACTTATCATTTATAAAGCCAAGTCTTCCCAGAAAGCAGAGAACAGGTAAAAAGCCGAAAGGGAGGGCGGCACGGGGCGGGGACTTATAGTCAAAACCGAAAACGGGAACATTATTCTCACGAGCCAGAGCTTTAAGCCTGCCACCGGTGGTCATTACCAGCTTCTTTGCGCCTGACTTTAGGGCTGCCTCAAAAGAGGAGACGGTCTCCTCAGTCATGCCGGAGTAGCTTGAAGCGATGACTAAAGTCTTTTCATCAACAAAGGCGGGCAAACCATAATCACGATGGATAAAGATTGGCAGCCTGGCTTCTGACATTACCAGAGCGGCTACCAGCGAACCGCCAATGGCTGAGCCACCCATCCCGGAAATAACCACTTTGCTGGCTTCGCCACAGTCAGGAGGCAGGCTGAACTCCATCGCCATCTGCCAGGCTTGCCGACATAACTCGGGCATCCTATGCAAGTGCCCAAGCATACCTTCGGGGTCATACTGCTTAAATACCTGCGAGTCGTCCAAGTTAACCATAGCTATACCCCAGCCAGTTTCTTGCCCAACTCAAGCAGCCTTTCCGCCCGAGCCGTGGTATTGGTTTCGGCATAGATACGTAGCAACGGTTCGGTCCCGGAAAACCTAACGAGCAGCCAGCTACCGTCAGCCAGGGTAAAGTGAAAACCGTCGGTGGTATTCGTTTTTACCGCCTTAATCCCGTCAAGGACTTGGGGCAGATTATCCCTGAGGCGCTTGACTATATTGCCGCGCTCCCCTTCCGAAAACTCTATATCCAGACGCTGGTAGTGGTGGAGCCCGACCTTACTGTAGAGATACTTAAGTAACTCTGACGGGGTTTTGCCAGTCTTGAGCATCAGATCAAGAAAGTAAAGACCGGACAGGATTCCGTCCCGCTCGGGTATATGTCCCCTGAAGCCATAGCCACCGCTTTCCTCACCGCCAATAAGGGCGTTTTCTTTTGTCATTATCGGTGCCACATACTTAAAGCCCACCGGGGTCTCATAAACCGGCACCCCGAATATCTCACCCAGACGATAAATCATACTGGTGGTGGTTATTGTCTTGACCAGAGCGCCACGTTCCCCCTTTACCTCAAGTAGATAGAGGCACAGGAGTGCAAAGACCTGAAGCTGGGTCAAAAATTGCCCGTTCTCGTCAATAATGCCAGCCCGGTCGGCGTCACCGTCGGTAGCAATACCAAGACCAGCCCCCTCACTCTTGACTCTGGCCGAGAGTTTTTCAAGATTAGCCGCGATTGGCTCAGGCCTTATTCCGGGAAAGAGCGGGTTACGCTCACCGTTTATCTCAATTAGCTCAAGTGACCCTCCATCAAGCAGCGTCTTAAAATAACCGCTGCCGACGCCATACATCGGGTCAATAACCACCTTTAATTTGGCCTGACGTAGCCCCTTCAGGTCAACCAGCCTGCCAATTTGCTCCGAGTAAACCGGAGCGAGGTCAAGATACTCTAAAAGCCCCTGTTTTACCGCCTGAGCAAGCGGCATCTGGTTGATTTTTCCTTCAGTCAAAGTGCGAGAGATATATTCCTCTATCTGGCTGGTAGCCTCAGGCGAAGCGCTTGAGCCATCCTGTGCTTTAAACTTGAGTCCATTCCACCTGGCGGCATTGTGGCTGGCGGTGATGATGACCGCCCCGCCGGACTTCTTGGCTAAAATGCCAAAACTTATTACCGGCGTTGGAGTGGCGCAACTTGTGAGATAAACCTTTATCCCGTTGCCCGAAATTACCTCGGCAGCCGCTTGAGCAAAGTCTTCGGAGGCAAAGCGGGTATCATAGCCGATAACCAAGCCCTTTCCTGCCAGCCCGGTCTCCCTGAGATATTGGGCAATACCCTGGGCACAGGCTCTTACATTATCGAAGGTAAAATCCTCGGCGATGATGCCTCGCCAGCCATCGGTGCCGAATTTAATGGGATTTTTTATTTAACCTCACCCCCTCGGAGTAGTTTATATAAAAGGACTTCGCCCCTTTAGAACCCTTTTTAGGTAGAAATTATAATTCCTCAAGTCGCTTATTAATTAGTGACTGAGCTTCAATAATTTTAGTTTGATTTCTTTCGAAAACTTCCATTGCTTCTCCAAGTTTCCTTGCTTTGAGTTCCTTATAGTAAATGGCATCGGTATAAGATGATTGATAATCCCTCAGAATCTCTTTCACTTTACTCACAAGCTCTGTATCATTTTGCAGAAATAAAGTTTGAGCAAAGTTTCCACTTGCAAGATAGGCATTCCAGTCGTTTCCAGCTTCTTGAAGAGCCTCTTTCGCTTCTTCCTCTGTAACACCAAATCTAGTGTGTAGTCTGTGAGCAGAAGCCACTAATATGTCTTGTTTAGCAGCCATATAAGCCAATTCAGCTCTGAGTTTTAGTAGTGGCTCGCTCCAAACTTCTCGCTTTCTTTGACGGTAGTCTGCCTCTCTAGCACTTTCAAGTTGCCTTTCTAACCGCTTATCAGAATGACTTACCTGCATTTTCGTGATGAAGAACGTCAAGAGCGAAGAGATGGCACTTGTCCCTAACACCAGTGTCACAATAGCCCAAGTCTCCATATTCCCGCCTAAGAACCTGTTATTCCCTTAAAGCCTCTTTTTTCAAAATCTCAGCTTTATCTGTCTTCTCCCAGGGCAGGTTGAGGTCATCACGGCCAAAGTGTCCATAGGTGGCTGTTTGTCTAAATATCGGGCGTCTCAAGTTGAGGTTCCTAATAATAGCGGCCGGTCTCAGGTCAAAGTGTTTATTTATAAGTTCGAGGATAACCTGCTGGGAGACTCTGGCGGTGCCGAAGGTCTCAATCGAAACAGAAAGCGGATGGGCCACGCCGATGGAGTAGGCAATCTGGATTTCCAGACGTTCAGTCAGCCCGGCGGCGACAATATTTTTGGCAATGTAGCGGACGGCGTAGGCGGCTGAACGGTCAACCTTGGTCGGGTCTTTCCCTGAAAATGAGCCACCGCCGTGGCGGGCAATACCGCCATAGGTATCAACCAGAATCTTGCGTCCGGTAAAGCCGGTATCAGAGACCGGGCCACCAATCTCAAACCTCCCGGTGGCATTAACGTAGTATTTGGTCTGACTATCCATTAGTTTTGATGGAACGACCTCCTCAATTACCTGCTTGATAATATCCTTTCTAATCTGCTCCTGGCTGACATCGGGGTCATGCTGGGCACCAATGACAATAGAGCCTATCCGCTTGGGGATGCCGCGGTCATATTCTACTGTTACCTGCGATTTGCCATCAGGGCGAAGATAAGGTAAGGTTTTATCTTTCCTCACCTTAGCCAAGCGTCGACACAGTTTATGCGAGAGGGAAATAGGCAGGGGCATCAGTTCTGATGTCTCGCTACAGGCGAAGCCGACCATCATCCCCTGGTCACCGGCACCGACCTCATCAAGCTCGTCTCTAGAGCCCTGCTTTGCTTCCTGAGACTGGCTCACCCCAAGGGAAATATCAGCAGACTGCTCATTTATTGAGACCATTACCCCACAGGACTGGTACTCAAAGCCGTATTCGGGCTTGGTGTAACCGATATCTTTAACCACCTCACGCACTATCCGCGGAATCTCAATATAGCAAGTGGTAGTAATCTCACCCATGACAACAATCAAACCGTTGGTCACCGCAGTCTCACAGGCAACCCTACCATAGGGGTCTTGAGCTAGGATAGCATCCAGAATGGCATCCGATATCTGGTCGCAAAGCTTATCTGGATGTCCCTCACAGACCGATTCTGAAGTAAGCAGATAGGATGATGATTCGATAAAGCTATTGGTCATTTTTCTCCCTTTCTATGTTCCTTCTTCCCAGCTAGAGAGGTATTTCTCCTGCTCTGGGGTTAAGCGGTCAATAGTGATACCCATTGACCCAAGCTTCAGCTCGGCTACTTTTTTATCTATTTCCTCAGGTACCGGGTAGACACGAGACTCAAGCTTGTCCTTATTTTTAGCCAGATACTCAAGACACAGGGCTTGGTTGGCAAAGCTCATATCCATCACTGAAGCCGGATGTCCTTCAGCAGCCGCCAGATTAATAAGCCTGCCCTCCCCCAGCAGATAGAGCCGCCGCCCGCCATTTAGTGTGTATTCATCAATGAAAGAACGTATTTGACGCCTGGTTCCAGCCATGTTCTCTAAAGCCGGGATATTTATCTCCACATTGAAATGCCCGCTGTTGGCTAAAATCGCCCCGTCTTTCATCAGCTCAAGGTGATTTTTGTTAATAACATTCTTGTTACCGGCAACAGTAATGAAAATATCACCTATCCTGGCGGCCTCATCCAGTGTCATCACCTGATAGCCGTCCATAACCGCCTCAAGTGCCCGGACTGGTTCAACTTCAGTTACGATTACCTGAGAGCCGAGCCCCTTGGCTCTTAAGGCGATGCCGTGCCCACACCAGCCGTAGCCCGAGACAACCACCTTTTTACCCGCCCACAGGATATTGGTGGCGCGGGTGATACCGTCAATGGTGCTCTGCCCGGTGCCGTAACGATTATCAAAAAGGTATTTGGTCTGGGCATCATTAACGGCAATTATCGGGTACTTGAGCTTGCCTTCCTTCTCCAGACTGCGGAGCCTGATAACACCGGTAGTGGTCTCCTCGGTGCCCCCAATGACATAACCTAAAAGGTCACTTCGCCGGGTGTGAAGGGTAGAAACCAGGTCGGCACCATCATCAATGGTAAGCTCAGGTTTGTGGTCCAGAGCAACGCTTATGTGCCGGTAGTATGTTTTCTCATCCTCTCCCTTGATGGCACTGGTTGGAATACCATACTCCAAAACCAAGGCGGCGGCAACGTCATCCTGAGTGCTCAAGGGATTTGAGGCACACAGGACAAGGTTGGCACCTCCATCTTTTAAGGCTAAAGCCAGGTTAGCTGTTTCGGTGGTGATATGAAGGCAGCCTGAAACCCTGATACCCTCAAGCGGCCTTTCCTTAGCGAATCTTTCCCTGATCTGCCCCACTACCGGCATCTCCCTGAAGGCCCACTCAATCCGTTGCTTCCCAAGTTCAGCCAGTTTGGAGTCTTTGATATCGTAATTTTGAGGTAAATTCATATCGGCTACTCCTCGTTAATCTTTTCTAAAATCTGTTTTGCCGCTTCACCAGTTGGCAGCGAAGCGTCAATTATAAGGTGCCTTTCTTTGGGCACCTCTGTAACCGCTTCCCATCTCTTTTTCTGCGGCTCAAATATTTCCCAGCGTCCGTCGGATACCGAGCCTTCCTTTAGCCGCTCTTCAAGACGTTTTTTTATTGCCTCTTCATCAAGCCGACACTCAACGATAAAAAAGTCGGCACCTGTCTCTTGAGCCAGCTCCTTTGCCTTTTGCCTCTCCTCACTCCTCGTGAAAGAGGCATCAATAATCACTGGTCTACCTTTGCTTAAAAGCTCACCGGCTTTAGTAAACATTGTATCATAGGTGAGGCGAGAAAACTCAGGGGAATAAATGCCGCTATCAAATTCCTCAAAACGGTGCTCGGTTCTGGGAATTGAGGCCAGCTCTTTTCGGGTAATATCTGATGAGATTACCACCAGCCCCAGATTTCCGGCCAAAGCCAAGGCAAGAGTCGTCTTGCCGGTGCCAACCAGGCCAGTGGTAATTAGAAGTATTGGCCTTGACCTGATGTAAGCCGAAGCCAGTTCAAAATAACTCCGGGCGACTTCTAGCGTTTTTCCCTTCTCCGATTGGGTAATGTATGGGTCGTCAAGCTTAAAGCTTGCCACCTTGCCCCGCACGTAAGCCCGGTAGCACTTATAAAAATTGAGCAGCTCCAATAGCTCCTTATCCTTACTTCCGTCCACATAGGCATTGACAAAGCTATGCGAAAGTTCAGCGCACCCATAATGGTCCAAATCCATCGCCAGAAAGGCAACCTCACTGGCAACATCAGAGTAGCGGAAGCGGTCATTAAATTCGATACAGTCATAGATACAAATACCTCGAGTAAAGCAGATGTGAGCGGCGTGAAGGTCACCGTGACAATCCCTGATTTTGCCGGCAGCAACTCGCCTCTTAAATAAAGAAGCCTTTTCCTCAAGGAAGCGTTCGTTGTAACCCTTCAGGCGCTGGTATTTACCATGAGAGATAGTGTTACCAATATACTTTCCGGTCTGGGTGAAGTTCTCATTAATATTCTGCCATATGGTCAGGAGGTCACCAAAGGCAGAAATCTCATCATTGGTTTCCGCCCCTTGGTGGAACCTGGCTAGCTTCTTCGCTACCTTGACTACCATTTCAGGTAAAACCTTATTTCGCATGAGCAGGAAATCCATCATCCTAGCCTGTGGCAAGCGGCGCATCCTGACCGCATACTCTATAACCTCACCCTGACCCCCAATCAGAATATTGCCCTGACGGCGCACAATTGGTACCACTCCGAGATAGGTATCAGGGCAGAGCCGTCGGTTAAGCTCAAGCTCACGCCGGCAGAAGTAATGGCGTTTCTCCAGAGTAGTATAATCAAGATAGCCCAAATTTACCGGCTTTTTTACCTTGTAAACATAGTCATCGGTCAAGAAAACGAATGACATCTGGGTTTGCCTGAGCTCTATTTGCCCCGGCACCTCGGCATAAGCCTCGGGCTTAAGCAGCGCTCGGGCCAGTTCCGGTAGCCCTGACATCAGGCACTGCCCCCGCTAAAAGACTCAAGCCATCCTCTCAAGTCCAAAAGCACCTCCGAGTGGTTAGTCCCGGTTAAAGTTACCAGATTCACCTGAGGATGCTCCTTTAAACTATCTGCCCACGGATGAGGACCAATCAAGATAGTCCCCAGAACCCTCTTGCCACTTTCAATTATTTTTAAGACAACCCCCTTGAAGTTAACCGAGAGTAGCTCCATCTTCCCAATTTCATCAATCACGACCAGGTCAGATTCCCTACTCGCCCTCTCTAGCGCCGCAACCCCTACCCGCTCAAGCTCATTGATATCAACCCCGTACTTACCCACCCGGTAAGGACTCTTGTGTTCAACATGAGCCAGAATGCCCTGCCTGCCATCTAAGGTAACCAGCCTGAAGCCAGACCTTATACCTCTAGTACGTATTTCCTCGGTATAAAAGCCCCCAGCCCTAATTTTTAGCTCGGATATGACCTCTTTTATCAGGCTGGTTTTACCAGTGCCGGGTCGGCCGGTAAGCAGGTAGACTTGTTTCATCAGCCTTTATTTAGCCTCGGACCTCGCCTCGGTTTTTCTCCTTAACTTCAGCTTCTTTTGTCGGTGTTTTAAGAGGGCGACTCTTTTTTTTCTTGTTCATTTTTCGTAATTAATCCACAGTATTTGGCACTCCAGCCATCCTTGAATTAAAAAGCCCTGCAAGCCGGCCGAAGGAACGGTCACAGGTACAGGCACACTTTAGCCTATTTCCTTCAATTTGACATTCCATGATAAATCCCTTCCTCTTACATGTATCGCCTACTTATCAGGGCTGAAAGTTCAACCAATAATTCCAAGGCTCTGGCTGCTGCCTCAGGGCTGGGAAGAGTCGCCAATCCGCAACTGGGAGTTAAAAGCCCCTGCCGTATTAGTTCTCTAAAAGGGATATCTTTTCTGGTGAAGGGTGCCATTGCTTCCTCAAGGCGGTCCTTGAGGCTTGACACCGTTTCCTTTCTAAGTGACGACTCATCGCTTGGCACAATCCCCCAGGCAATAGCACCCTTTCTTGCCAGAAATTTTTTAACCTCCGCAGGATAGAGAGTTAAAGACTGTGCATAGTTGTAGGCGTCAAAACTGATTATATCGGTGGTGGTAGAAAGCAGAACTGACCAGTCGGTATTGCCGCAACAGTGAATACCCTTAAGCCCGCTGATACCACTAAAGACCTCTTCCAACGAGCTGATAACATCCTGGGATGAAAGCGTGGTTGCAGTCGAGGAGCCATAGGCAGCCATATACGGTTCATCAACAAAGATGATGGTATTAGGTGAAATTTGACGCAAGGCTTTTTCCTGCCAGCCTGCCTTGAGCTTAATAAATTTGGCTACGGCGTCACCCAGGACTTCATCATAAAGTATTGGCCTGCGGCTGTCATCACTTACCGTTAGCCCCCAGGTTATTGGCCCGGTTACCTGCCCCTTAACTGCCAGCGGCGATAGATTGTCTAACTTACGAAAAACATCCAGTCCGGCGGCATAGTCAGGACTTATCGGATATTTACTAATGTTATTCTCAAGATAGGCAGCATAAAGCGCCTCAAGGGATTTGTCTATGTCTTGAGAGCGGTCAATATAGATATTGCCATCGCTAAACGACACCCCGGGAAAACCCTCGCTAAACTGGGTATACATATTCTCCAGATGAGAGCGCCTGGGTAGTTGAGGCCAACAGGGTATCTCTTCGAGGTAACGAGTGATATCAGAGCATGCCGCCTCAGCCTCAGTGTGTGGCATACTGCCAATCATCGTTGGCAAGCAACTAAATTCGGTATTTGCCATGGTTATCTCCTCTCTAGATACTTGCCGATTAAAAGCTTTAGTTTTTCCTTCTGCTCGACCGGCATTAGTTCCGGTGCAGTAACAATCGCCATCTTCAGTGCCGCGCTGCACTCGCAATCACGTTTTTTGGGTATGCGGTTAACCGCCAGTCTGATAATCCTCTTTGAGGTATCAACGTTTTGACGCAGGGTCTTAAGGATGATAGCAACTTTAACCGGTTCCTTCCTTTCATGCCAGCTGTCATAATCGGTAACACAGGCAATCGAAGCGTAGCAGATTTCTGCCTCCCGCGCCAGTTTGGCTTCAGGTAAGACCGTCATGCCGATAATATCCGCTCCCCACGAACGGTAAAGCCTGGATTCAGCCCGGGTTGAAAATGCCGGGCCCTCCATAACGACAAAAGTGCCCTTGGGGTGAACATCAGCTCCTGCATCCCTGGCCGCCTTAAATAAAACCCCGCTCAAGACCGGGCAGAAGGGATCGGCAAAGGGGATATGGGCAACAATCCCGTCACCGAAAAAGGTGTTAACCCTGTTTCGGGTGCGGTCAATGAGCTGGTCGGGGATGACCAAATCACCGGGCTTAAGCTCCTCCTTAAAGCTGCCACAGGAGTTAATAGCTATAATATGCTCAACCCCAAGCGCCTTTAGGGCATAGATGTTGGCTCGGGAAGGGATCTCAGTCGGCATAATTCGGTGCCCCCGCCCATGCCGGGGCAGGAAGGCAACCCCCACCCCATCAAGCTTGCCAATAGTAATAGTATCACTCGGCTTGCCAAACGGCGTGTTTATGTCAACTTCCTCAATATCTGTCAGCCCCTCAACCTGGTAAAGCCCCGTCCCGCCGATAACCCCTATTTTTGCCTGCGGCATTAAGAAACCTCCTTCAGCCTCTCCTCATACGGCTCTCTTATTATACCCTGCTCGGTTACGATGGCGGAAATTAAATGGTGAGGGGTAACATCAAAGGCAGGGTTCAGTGCCTCAAAACCCTCCGGGGCAATGGCTACCCCACGAATATGGGTTACCTCATCGGGGTTTCGCTGTTCAATTGGAATCTGGTCGCCTGAAGCTAGGTTCGAGTCAACGGTAGTGGTGGGGGCGACCACATAGAAGGGGATACCGTGCTCCTTAGCCAGCACTGCCAGAGTATAGGTGCCGATTTTATTGGCGGTGTCGCCGTTTAAGGCAATCCTGTCAGCGCCTAAAATGACGCAGTCAATCTCCCCACGGCTCATCAGATAGCCAGCCATTGAGTCGATAATTAAGACCGATGGAATATTAGCCTTCTTTAGCTCCCAGCAGGTCAGCCTCGCCCCCTGAAGGAGGGGTCTGGTTTCGGTGGCATAAACCTTAATCTTCTTGCCCTCTTCTTTTGCCCATCTTATTACCCCGAAAGCGGTGCCATAGTCAGGGGCGGCTAAAGCCCCGGTGTTGCAGTGGGTTAAAATCCTGAAGCCGTTCTCAATCAGCCCTGAACCGAACCGGCTCATTTTCTTTGAAGACTTGGCTTCTTCGGAGTGTATTTTCCCGGCTTCAGCGATAAGTAGCTCTTTAATCTCTCCTACGTCCCTGCCAGACCGGGCTACTTTCCCCATCCGCTCGATCGCCTGGAAAAGATTCCTGGCGGTGGGCCTGGTTGAAGCCAAGGTTTCAGTCACCCCACGAAATCTCTCCAGGAACTCATCCTTTGATTCAGATTCGATTTTCAGGGCACCTAGAGCCACCCCGTAAGCCACAGCTATGCCAATGGCTGGAGCCCCCCTGATTTTCAATTCTGTGATGGCTGAGGCGATATCCTGATAGCCATCTAGCTCAAGATAAACCTCACCCTCTGGCAATCTGGTCTGGTCAAGCAGTCTAACCCTGTCCCCAAGCCACTTAACTGGTTCGATTGACATTAAATCACACACTCCATCAAAGCAAAATTCGACCTCGCACCCTTAGTATTCGGAATCAACTCCGTTCTCTTTAGTGGCGCAAGTATTAATTTTATCATATTGTCATTCTCAGAGTCATAAGCTACCTTCGCCTACCAAACTCAGGGATGAACATCGGCACGTTCCTCTTATATTCAAGGTACTGCTGACCAAACTTCTTTTCCATTTCCTTTTCCTCGATGGTTTTAAGGTAGAGGAAATTAAGCAAGGAGAACAACGGGGCCGAGATTAAAATCAAGGAGAACGAACTCAAAAGCACTCCTATCCCGTAAAGAAGCACGATATAGCCCAAAACCATTGGGTTTCTGAGATGAATATAGAGCCCAGTTACCACCAGCTTTTTCGGTGGGTTAACCGGCACCGGGGTACCTCGAGCTCTAATAAAACTGAGTATTGACCAGCCAATTAGAGTTGAGGCAACCAGCAGCAACAATATAGCCAAGGTGAACTTTACCGGTGATGAGATGAACAAAGTTAACGAAAAGAATTGGTCAAGCCACACTGAGGCAAAAACCAAAACTACGAGGATGCTCAGCCAGAAGGTCGCCCCTACCGGCGTCAGTATAATCCTGAGCTTGTTTTTAGTGGTAGCCAAACGATAGATAACTTCCGCCAATCGGTCAGTTAGATTCATTTTTGTCCTTTAACTAAAAACTCTAACTCAGACTGAGCTGGGCGTCAAGAGCAAAGTATTATTCCTTGACAGGCTCTCAATTGTTAATATAGACTTGGATTGCTATCTGTACTTCCCCCTTTAAATCAAGTTGATTGGAGCAAGTCATGGCTGAGGATTCACTGATTGCTGAGGAGTTAAGAAGCAAGATTGGCGTTGAGTTACTATCTGGCGAATATGAGATTGAGAAGGGGATGATTCAGCGCTTCGTTCGGGCAGTAGATGACTCCAACCCCCTCTGGCAGGATGAGGAGTACGCCCAGAAAACCAAATATGGCGGCATTATTGCCCCACCGCTCTTTGTGGTTATTCTGGGTTTTGATGAGTTTGAGCAACAAATGGCTAATCTCATGGGCGCCAGGCTTCACGGGAGCACCGAGTTTGAGTATTTTGCACCGGTTAGACCAGGCGATGTCATCACTGCCTCAAGGAAGATAGCTGATATACGCGAGCGTGCGGGCAAAAAGCTGGGTAAGATGGCCTTTGTCACCGTTGAAATAACCTATAAAAACCAGCGGGGCGAGCTGGTTGCCAGGTGCCGACAAACCGTAATTGGCTATAAAGCTCAGGGAGAGACAAATGACTAAAGAGCTTTACTGGGAGGATGTCTCCGAAGGCAGTGAAATCACACCCTTACTTAAGCACCCAACCCCACGACAACTGGTAATGTATGCCGGGGCATCCGGGGACTATCACGAAATTCATTATAATAAAGAGTTCGCCTTAAAGCGTGGCTTACCTGGTATTATCATCCACGGCCAGCTTTCCTGCCATTTTCTTGGCCAGCTCATAACCGACTGGATCGGTGATGAGGGCATGCTTAAAAAACTCTCATGCTCTTACCGGGGAATGAACTTCCCCGATGAAGATTTAACCTGCCGGGGTAAGGTTACCCGGAAGTATGTTGAGGATACAGAACACTACGTTGAATGCAACATCTGGGCTGAAAACCCGAAAGGAGAAAAGACAGCCCTGGGCAGTGCTACTGTCACTTTGCCCACCAGAGTACAATAAATACCTTTAAGTAGATATTAGATGGAGAGGGATTAATAAGTGACGAAAAGACTTGAAGGCAGGGTTGCCGTAATTACCGGTTCCGGGCAGGGAATCGGCCGAGCTACGGCCCTGGCAATGGCTAAGGAAAGCGCCAAAGTGGTCACCAACAATCGCTTTAAAGGCACTGAGGGAGGAGATGCCGAAACTGTAGCCAAAGAGATTAACGACCTGGGTGGCCAGGCGGTACCCTGTTTTGCCGATGTCTCCATGTTTAACGAGGCTGAAAAACTAATCAAGACAGCGGTAGATAACTTCGGCAAGGTGGATATTCTGGTAAATAACGCCGCCATCGTGCTCGGCGGCATGCCCTGGGAGATGTCAGAGGAGACCTGGGACCGGATGGTGGCCGTCGACCTCAAGGGGGTCTTCAACACCATTCATTTTGCCTCAGGCATCATGAAAGAGCAGGGCTGGGGGCGAATAATAAACGCCGTCTCCCCCGCCTGGCTGGGTACGGTTGAACGGATTGATTACTGTGCGGTTAAAGCCGGGGTGGTCGGCATCACCAGAGCAGTTGCCAGAGACTTGGGTCAAAATGGTGTAACCTGCAATGCCTACTCACCAAGAGCCGCTTCCCGACTTAGTCTGCGCAAGGCTTTCATTGAGAAGACCACCCGCTGGTACGAAGCCGGTATGATTTCCAAAGAGAAGTATGAGGAAATACTCCATCCACCCAGCCCGGATACAGTGGCGGTATTCTTAACCTATTTGTGCACCGACGAAGCCGCCAATATCAACGGACAGGTTTTCTATGTTACCGGTGGCGTTGTTGGGCTGATGTCGGAGCCGGTAATGACTAAAACCATCTATAATGAGCGAGGCATCTGGAAGATTGAAGAGCTTGTAAAATTGGTGCCCGACGGACTGCTTGGGGGCTATGAAAACCCGGCACCACCAAAGCCAGAGAAATAAAGAATCGTAATTATTCCTTGACAAGGAGTAAATTATTTATACTAAAATCTTTATATTCTTGCCTTCTAGTAGTTGTGAAATTTCCTCTGAATACGGAAGGCTTTCTATATCCACACCCTCGCTAACACACAGTAATTCTATACCCATTGGTATATCATCAGCATCGTAATCAATGCGACGCTCATTATCTAAGTCTTTACCATAAGCATAGGGTTTATCACTCAGGTAAATATAAATAGCATCTGCCTGCTTGTCATATTTTAATCTCATTGATTTACCCCTTTATTTATTAATCAGTAACTGTAATAACTACTCCCGGATATTCTTTCTTAACTACAACTTTAATATATCTACCCTTTGGAGTTACGGCAGTATAATTAGGATTTTATAGCTGTTGTCAATACCCTGTCAAATTCAAACCCATAACAATCCTATCTATTTCAACCAGCTCTTAGTGTCTTGACTTACTAGACTGATAATCTTTAGACTGGTTTAAGGTTATGAAGGTTATTGGTCTTACCGGTGGTATTGGTAGCGGTAAAAGCACCGTCTCCGAGATGCTGGCTCGGCTGGGTGCAGTGGTGATTGATGCCGACAAAGTTGGGCACGATGTACTCAAACCCAATACTGAGGTCTGGCGCAAGGTAGTAGCCAGTTTCGGTGAAGATATCCTTACCCCAAAGGGTGATATTGACCGCAAAAAACTGGCTCAAAAGGTGTTCGGGGATACCTCAGCACTTACCCGTTTAAACCAGCTGACGCACCCAAGAATATACGACATAGTAAAGGCTCAGCTTGAGGAGTTGAGGCGACAAGGGATAAGTGTGGCCATCCTTGAAGCACCACTCCTATTTGAAGTCGGCTGGACCAAACTCGCGGATGAAGTCTGGGTTACCGTAGCCCCCGAATCTACCATCCTCAGGCGGCTTAAGAAACGCTCCCGGCTTAGCCAACAAGAAGCCGTGGCTCGAATCAACTCACAGCTATCTCAAGGGGAGCGAGTAAGGCAGGCCGATGTAGTCATTGACACCGATTGTAGCCTTCGTGATTTAAAAGCCAGGGTTAAGAAGCTGTGGCAGACTCAGCCCGGGATTTGACACATCCGTGAGTAACTGGTAAAATGATGCGTTTGGGAGGTTTAAAATTTACGCAATTATTGAAAGCGGCGGCAAACAGTATAAAGTAAGCCCCGGTCAAACCGTAGAGGTAGACAGTTTAGGTACGGTTGACGGCGAAAAGGTTGACCTTGAGCGAGTACTTGTCATTGGTAACGGCGATAAGATAACTGTGGGCACGCCTCTAATTCAAGGGGCAAAGGTGGTTACCACCTCTAAAGGAGAGGTCAAGGGGAAGAAGATTATCGTTTTTAAGTACAAACCGAAGGTGCGTTATCGGAGCAAGCGAGGACACCGCCAGCTTTATACCAAGCTCTCAATAGATAAAATAGTTGAACCCGAAACTGAGGAAGAAAAGACTGAGAAAGTTAGTCGAGGCAAGAAAGAGGTAACAGAGGATGGCGCATAAAAAGGGAGCCGGTTCAACTCGCAACGGCAGGGACAGCCAGTCGAAACGGCTCGGTGTTAAGAGATATGCCGGCCAAGCGGTACATGCCGGCACGATTCTGGTCAGGCAACGCGGCACGCGCATTCACCCCGGAAATAACGTCGGGGTTGGCCGTGACCACACACTTTTTGCCCTGATCAATGGTATCGTCAAATTCGAGCCAACCACTAACAATCGGAGGAAGGTTAGCGTTTACGCTGCCTAAATATTGATGAAAGAAAAAATACACCCCAAGTATTATGCTGATGCCACGGCAACTTGCTCCTGTGGCAACAGCTTCACCATCGGCTCAACCAGAAAAACGCTCCGGGTTGAGCTATGCAGCAAGTGTCACCCCTTCTTTACCGGGGAACAAAAGATGATAGATACTGCCGGGCGGGTTGAGAGATTCAGACGACGCTACAGGAAGAACTAGATAGTTTGATCTAAATAAAGGAGCGGGTTTTAGAACCGCTCCTTTCTGTTTATTCGGGAGTTTTTATTTTGACCAAGAAGTTTTACTATGGCGGGCAGGCGGTTATCGAAGGAGTGATGATGCGGGGCAAGAAGGTGATGGTCACCGCAGTACATCGCCCCAACGGTGAGCTGGCTATGGATATCCGGATGTTATCGAACATCTACACTGGCTGGGCGAGAAAAACCCCTTTTATCCGCGGTATTATCGTCTTAATTGAGGCCCTAGTTTTGGGTATTAAAAGCCTGATTTATTCCGCCAATGTGTCACTGGAAGAAGAGAAGGAGGAGATTTCGGGGGGACTGACCTGGCTACTGGTTGCTTCAGCCATTGCCTTATCGGTGGTTTTGTTCTTTATTACCCCGCTTTTTCTGACCAAACTCATCACCCCTGATACCATCTCAGCCCCAGTCTTTAACCTGATTGAGGGTGGCATTAGAGTTATCATCTTCATTACCTACCTGACTCTGGTAGGGCTGGTGCCTGATCTCAGACGGGTATTTGCTTATCACGGCGCCGAACACATGGTAGTCAATGCTTACGAGGGAGGAATGGCACTTGAGGCTGAGTCAGTCAGGAAGTTCGACATCGCCCATGTACGCTGCGGTACCAGTTTTCTCCTGGTGGTACTGATTTTGGCCGTTATCGTCTTTACCATGGTTGGCTTGCCGGCACTCTGGCTGATGATACTCTCCCGGATTATTCTGCTCCCGGTAATTGCCTCCCTCGGCTACGAAGTTACCTACTTTGGTTCAAGACACATTGAAAATCGCCTGGCCAGAATAATAGTTACCCCTGGACTCTGGTTACAGAAACTTACCACCCGCAAGCCCGACGAGGGTCAATTAGAGGTGGCACTTTCAGCCTTAAAGAAAGTAATCGAGCTTGACCAGGCTGAGGAAGAAGCCCAGGCCTCCTCATAATGCCTCACTCGACATCATCCTGGGTTAACCCCTGAAAGAAGCAGCTCTTATTTCCGGTATGACACACCGGACCCAAAGGCTTAGCTTTAACCAGAATGGTGTCGCTATCACAATCTTTCATGAGCGAAACAACTTTAATTCGGTTACCTGAGGTCTCACCCTTATGCCAGAGTTCCTTGCGGCTGCGGCTATAAAACCAGACTTCATCACCCGAAATGGTCCGCTTAAGCGCCTCCTTATTCATATAGCCAAGCATCAACACTTCACCAGTGTCAGCATCCTGAACTATGGCCGGAATGAGTCCCTTTTCATCAAATTTTAACATTACCTGCCTGCCTCTTCCTCCATTTGCCTAATCCGAGCCAGCGCTTCTTTTAGCTTAATGTCCCTGGTATAAAGTGCCTTGCCAATTATCGCCCCTTCACAACCAAGCTTCGAGAGCATCCTGAGGTGATTTATTGATGAAATCCCACCTGAGGCAATGACCGGCACCCTGACGTTATTTATCAGTTCCGAGATGGCAGCAAAATTCGGCTCGGTTAAAGTACCATCACGACCGATATCAGTGCAGATAAAACGTCTTGCCCCCAGCTTGACCATTGAGTGTGCCAGTTCGATTGCCCCCAGCTCCGAATCCTCAAGCCACCCGTGGCTTGAAACCAGCCCCTCTCTGGTATCAATACTGATGATAATCGATTCACGGAACCTGGAGCAAGCTTCCCTGACCAGCGCGGGTTCTTCTAAAGCGGCTGTCCCAAGAATGACCCGCTCAACGCCAGCTTTAAGCAGCTTCTCTATCGTCTCAAGCCGGCGGATACCGCCACCAACCTCGATGGGAACGAGCAGCGAAGCGGCGATTTCCCTGATAATCTCCAGATGCCTAATTTCACCTGAAGCAGCACCGTCCAGGTCAACCACATGAATCCTTGTTGCTCCAAGAGACTGCCAGCCTAAGGCTACCCCGACCGGGTCTTCAGAAAAGACCGTCTCCTGCTCAAAGTCACCCTGATAGAGACGGACACACCGTCCCCCTTTCAGGTCTACGGCTGGAATGATTACTATTGTTGACCCACCTCTGCTTTATTCACTCACTGTTTTTAGAGATTAATATTGGAATATTTCCGCCAGGGTCGGGCCTTATGTGCCCGCTGCCACTTATTTTCCAGAATATCCAGAGCGATATTGATGAATTTTCTGGTGTCACCGGGCATTATTACGTCATCAATATAGCCCCGCTCGGCGGCGTGATACGGATTTTCATAGAGGTCACTGAACTCCTGAATTCGCCTGGCTCTAACCTCCTCAGGGTCTTCAGCCTCCCTTATTTCCCTAGCAAAGATAACGCTGGCGGCGGTGTCAGCCCCGACGATAGTAGCCTGAGCCGTCGGCCAGGCAAAGACAAAGTCAGCACCGATGCTCTTATCCAGCATCCCGTAGTGAGCACCAGCGTAGGACTTTCTGATGATGATTGAAATTAAGGGTACGGTGGCATCAGCCCAGGCATAAAGCAGCTTGGCACCGTGACGCAGGATACCCTTCCAGTCCTGCCCAGAGCCAATCATGTAGCCCGGGCAATCACCCAGGGTGATTACCGGAATATTAAAAAGGTCACAGAACCGGATGAACCTGGCGGCTTTATCCGAAGCATCAACGTCAATAACCCCTGAGGCCCACATCGGCTGGTTGGCGAAGACACCCGTCGGACGTCCATTAAAGCGGGTAAAACCAATGATAATGCTCCTGGCATGCTCCTTCATCAGCTCAAAGAAATAGCCGTCATCGGCTATCGCCTCGATTACCTTGCGCATATCATAGGGTTGATATGGTTTCTCGGGCAGGAGGGTATTTAGCTCCGGAGAGCTGCGGTGAGGGTCATCCTCAGTCACCATCCTAGGTGCTGCTTCCTGATTATTTGATGGCAGGAAGGAGAGGAGTTCCCGGGTCTTATCTAAGGCATCCTTGTCGTCCTCAGCAACGATATGGGTCTGTCCTGATTTAACCGCATGAGCTTTCCAGCCGGAGAGTTCCTCAAGGGAAATCTCCTCACCAAGCTGGGTTTTGACAAAGGCGGGGCCGGCTATGCCCATAAAACCGGTATTCCGGCATTGAATTAGAAAATCCTGCATTACCGGGTGATAAGCCTGCCCCCCAAGGCAGGGCCCCATAAGCAACGATACCTGGGGAATAATGCCTGAAGCCAGAATCTGAGAGCGGAATAACCAGCCGTAAGCCTCAAGGGTGTCCATCCCTTCTTGAAGCCGGGCACCGCCAGAGTCGTTCATGCTGATAAAGGGCCAGCCCTTATCCTTGGCAAAGTCCATTGCATAGGAGTATTTCTTGCCATGATACTCGCCGAAGGTTCCAGCCATGGCAGTAAAATCCTCAGAGGCAACCACAACCCATCGTCCATTTACCTTGCCAAAGCCGGTTATAACCCCTTCGGCCGGTATTTCCCTCTTATCCAGGCCAAAAGCAGTGGTTCGGTGTTTAACGAACAACCCGATTTCAGTGAAGGTGCCAGGGTCATAGAGATGCTCAATCCTCTCTCTGGCCGTCCATTGACCCTTCTGGTGGCGTTTTTCAACGGCCTTGGCACCACCCATCTCGAGTATTTTTTCTCGCTTTTTTTGATATTCTTCGATTTTTTCCTTAGGCGTTAACATCGTTAAAATTATTCTCCTCTCCTTGACGGGGACTGAAAAACTGGGTAAAAGCCAAGTGGCAGGCTTTATTATACCACTACCTTATAAACCAGAACAATGCCCAAGTTAGTAACTACTGCAGTCGCCAGTCCCTAAAAGTATTGACATGGCGATACCAGATTAACTATGCTCTTAATATTGGTTCCTGAATAATAATAACCGTGAACTGAAAGTGAGGCAAACCATGAATTTAGAAGGCAAAGTGGCCATTGTCACCGGCGGAGCTAATGGCATCGGCAAAGCTACAGCCCTAAAATTAGCCCAGGATGGTGCTAGCGTTATTGTGGCTGACATCGATATCGAGGGAGCAAATAAAGTAGTCAACCAAATCAAACAATCGGGGCGCCAGGCCCTGGCCCTAAAGGTGGATGTGACCAAAAGTGAAGATACTGACCAAATGGCCAAGACCGTACTTACACAGTTTGGGCAGATAGACATCCTGGCTAATATTGCCGGTGGTGGTCCCAGGGATAGACGAGCCCCCTTTCATAAGTCGAGTGAGGAGGTCTGGGATTTCATAGTTTGTTTTAATTTAAAAGGGGTACGCAACTCGACCCGAGCCGTGATTGAACACATGGTGGCAAGAAAAAGCGGTAAAATCATAAATATCGGCTCGACCGCCGGGACGATGGGTTCAACCACCAAAGCGATGGCTGATTATGCCGCCGCCAAAGCCGCTGTCATCGGCTTCAGCAAATCGCTGGCTAAAGAAGTGGCTCAATATGGTATTAACGTCAACTCCATTACCCCCGGCCCAATCGCCACCGAGGACTTCCTGAACCGAAACCCAAAGGAAGTGGTGGAGAAACTGGCGAGTACCATCCACCTGGGCAGGATGGGTAAACCAGAGGAGGTAGCCAGCCTAGTAGCATACCTGGCATCTGAGGAAGCCGATTTCTTCATCGGTTCCAATATTGTCATAGATGGTGGGGTGAGTCTGGGGTTTTAGAAGATACTCAACAACCGAACCTACAAAATTTTCCCATTAGCATAAGGCTTATGACTTTCGCCTAAGTTGAGGTGGGATTCGTCAAATGGCTAAAATAGGATTTGCCGTGGGCATGGTTTTATTGCTGAGCCTAGCCAGCTCGGTGAGTCTGCCTGTGCCAGCCTCAGCCAGTCAAGATGCGGTAAAGTGGTCTCGGGTTAATATCCCCAACGAAGGCAAGGCAGGTGGCTGGGTGCTGGCCAGCGGTTCGGATATAAAGCACCTCACTCTGGCGATTGACGGCACCCTTTACGCTTACGGGGAGGGACTTACCTATACTCTGTATAAATCCACCGACGGCGGTTCAAGCTGGTCATACTGCGACCGGGTTAGTGATACTATCGTTGGTATTGCCACCAGCCCGGTTGATTCAGACGTCGTTTATTACTCCACCTCAAGTGGTGTCTATAAATCCACTGACGCTGGCAATAACTTCATTATGCTAGCTGCCAATCCCGGCGAGGCAGGCTCAAATAATATAGAAATCACCTCAATCGCTCTTGCCCATCAGGACAGCCGCCATATTATCGCTGTTGGCACCAGAGACAGTGACCCGTCCCAGTACGGTGGCGTCTATATCCTGGACGAAGGCACACCTTTTTCCGGGTGGAAAGACACCAACGTCGGCAACTATGACGTTTATGCGGTCGCCTTTTCACCAAACTTCGCCAGCGACCGGCAACTTTTGGCAGTGGTCACTGATGAGACGGATACGGTGGTTACTTTTATGGATAGCTCTGGCTGGGTCAATACGACTGGCGATGCCAAGCTTAATAAAGATAATTCTGCTACCCCTGCTGCAGTTGCCGTGCAAAACCGGGCGGCGATTGCCTTCCCCAGTGATTATGACTCAAGTGCAAACGGCATTCTCTTCGTCGCCATTGATACCGGAGCCGGTAGCGGCGATGTCTATATGATTAACGGGGTGGAACCCCCGAGTAACTCGGTAGCTATTGACCTAAATATCGGTTCTGGCTATGGCCTAAACAATGTTGACGCTACTTCCCTGGCAGTTACGGGCAATGCCCTCTCAGCCAAGATACTGGCTGGCGCTGCTCAAAGTAGCCAGGTTTATCGGAGCAGTGACCGGGGTTCAAGCTGGACAAGAAGCCAGAAACCACCAACCGGGCAGTCAGAAACCTACATCCTGATGGCTTCTGACTTTACCGCCAGCGGCTTAGCTTACGCCGCTACCACTGGTAACGGGAGTGCTTTTTCCTACACTATAGACGGCGGCTCAAGCTGGAATCAACCTGGTTTAATTGACACCGATATCAGTAATATCGTTGACCTAGCGTTCTCACCGAACTATAGCCAGGATGATACCCTGTTTATGCTGACTCAGGGTTCTGAAGAAAGCCTGTGGCGCAGCCAGGATGAGGGTAAAAATTGGGAAAGAATACTTACCCGAACCCTAGCTGGTGCCGACAGTCTAACCCTGGTTGAGCATTCACCACAACCGGGGAGTCAGGTGTTATTTCTGGCTGGCAGCAGTGCTGGCCAGGCGGCAATATGGAGGTCATCTGATAACGGACAGACCTTCGCTTTACCTCAGCCAACCAGTGACCCGATTAGTGGGACTGATTTTCACATTGATACCTGGGTAATAGCCAATGATGATAGCCTACTTATTGGCAGTTTTGACGGTTTAAACGTCTTGGTTTATCGCTCCAGCAACAGTGGTTTGACTTATTCCATCGGGGCAATGGCCGGCAATCAGCCGCCAAAGTCCATGGTTCTTTCACCTGACTATGAACAGGACAGGACCGTTATGCTGGGTAACGCCAACGGTTGGGTCTATTGGTCGAGTGATAACGGCACCTCATTTGAACCATTGCCGCCGGATGCTACCTCACCACCCCTAACTGGTTCAGTCACAGCAGCTTTTGACCCTAAGTTCAGCCGTAATAGAACCGTCTATGCCTCAAGCTCAAACCCTGATGAGGGTATTTTCCGTTTTCTCATTGGCTCAAGCACCAGCTGGGCAAGCATCGACAGCACCCTACCGGGTAGTAGTATCTTAAGTGGTCTTGAGGTTTCCACTGAAGGTGTGCTTTACGCTTCAAACCTCAAGTCTGAGGAGGGCATGGAGCGCTCTCTTAACCCGACCTATTCACTTGGTCCGGCCTTTAAAACAGTAACCCGTGGTCTTGAACCAGGAGCCACCCTGAGCGGGCTCTGGCTGGTAGCTAACCAGCTATGGTCAATTGACAGCACCAACATTAAACTGATGACCTTCGCTGATAGCTTAACCAGGCCAGTAATATTGTCTTCACCGGCAGATGAATCATCCGGCGTCGGCACAGTCACTAACGGCACCATAAATGATGCCAGCCTTGATTGGAAAACGCTGGAGGGCGCCACTAGCTACCGCTGGCAACTCGATAGTGATACTGATTTCTCGTCCGTTCCGGCTGGATCTGAGGGAACTACCCGAGCCAGCCAGGCTAAATTACCCGAGCTTATGCCAGCCACCACCTATTACTGGCGGACTAGGGTCACTGAACCGATATTAAGCCCCTGGTCAGCCAAATGGGCTTTCACTACCAGTCTGGGTACCGAGGTCATCGCCCTGGAACTCCTTTATCCTGAAGCTGGCTCGGGTGAGATGCCAGTAAAACCACTCTTTCAGTGGAGCGCTATTGCCGGTGCCGAAGCCTACGAGCTCATGGTATCTGCCGCCCCACGCTTTTCCAACCCGGTAATCCTGAAGACTGGCGACTATGCCTTATCCGACACCGCCTGGCAATCCAATATCAATTTAAATTATGATACCACCTATTACTGGAAGATCAGGGCACTTGGCTCCGGTACCAACAGTACCTGGAGTGCTGCCGGTGCTTTCACCACCACCTCACCACCGGTCCCATCATTATCTCCCACTCTTGTTCCATCACCACCGCCCCCACCACTAACCCCACCAGCCCAAGAAACTATTCCAGAATGGGTGAAGTATTTAATCGGTGCCCTGCTCCTGGTCATAATTTTACTGGCAGTTATGCTGCTGACAGTGATACTGGTTATAAGACGTGGTTAATCTATAATATTAAAGTTAAAGGAGAAGTTACGTGAAAAGCATCCAAAATAGTGGTAAGGCACAGACCGTCCTTGGCCCAATTGGGGGAGATGAGCTTGGATTTACCCTGACACACGAACATATCCTGTCTGATTTCAGTTTTAGAGTTAACTTTGCCCTGCCCGAAGACCCTGAGGAAAAAGACCTGCCCTCTCAACCAATCACACTGGAAAATCTCGGCTGGATTCGTTCCCACCGGTTCAGCAATGTTGATAATCTACGACTTGATAACGAAGAAACTGCCATTTACGAGACTATGCGTTTCAAAAAAGCCGGGGGCAATACCATTGTCGAAGTAACGCCCAATCACGTTGGCCGTAATCCATCTGGACTGGCCAGAGTTGCCCAGGCAACCGGCATCAATATAATTATGGGAACTTCCTACTACATAGCAGAGTCACACCGCCCTGAGATGAAGATGAATTCAAAAACTGAAGAGGATATCGCCCGAGAGTTTATCAAAGACATAACCACCGGAGTCGATGACACCGGTATACGTGCCGGGATTATCGGGGAGATAGCCTGCACCTGGCCACTTCAAGAAAATGAGCGAAAAGCCCTGCGTGGTGCCGCCCTGGCCCAACAGAGAACGGGTGCCGCCATAAGCGCCCACCCGGGTGTAAATCAGGATAGCCCATTTGAGATTATCGGGGTGCTTAAGGATGCCGGCGCTGACCTTGGCCGTGTTATCATGTGTCATATTACCAGTGCCTTCCCCACTTCAGCCCGCAGTATCCGCCGCAAATTGGCTGAAATGGGTTGCTACCTCGAATACGACATGTTTGGCGCCGATGGACACCTGCCAAGGCATAGCCCCTATGATGTAGCCTCTGATTCGATGCGAATAAGTCAGATTATCGAGCTTATTGAAGACGGATACTTAAACCAGATTCTGATATCACAAGATGTCTTTTATAAAATAAGCCTCAGCCGTTATGGCGGCTTTGGCTACGACTACATCCTGAAGACGATTTTACCCATAATGCGAAGCAAAGGTCTAACTGACGAACAAATCCACACCATAACAGCTGAAAACCCAAAACGCCTTCTGACTTTCGCCTGGCAGAATTAGTGTGGGTAGTCAAGCAGGATGACCTGAGTGCTTGAGGGTAAGTTTGACTTGGTTATGGATAGCTTAGCTTGAGGCTGGACATTTCTGGCCCCTATCTCCTCGAGGAACCTTTCCACCGGCTCCAGCTCAAAAGATAATGCCTCGGTTTTGTAGTGCATTGGGATTACTACTTTTGGCTCAAGCTGCCTGACTACAGCCGCCGCCATCGGGGCATTAATGGTGTAAACACCACCCACTGGCACCAAGAGAACATCAACATCATCAATTTCCTCCACCTGCCCGGCAGTAAGCCCGTGCCCCAAGTCACCGAGGTGGCAGACTGATATTTCATCCAGGTCGATAAGGTAAACCGTATTCTTGCCCCTTTCATTACCACCCTCACTGTCATGAAAGGTGGAAATCCCAATAATCAAGGCATCGCTGATTTCATACTCGCCAGGAGCCCTGATTACCTTCGGGCTACCTTCAATACCCTGAGAATAAGAGTGGTCGTAGTGATCATGGCTCAGCGTTACAATCTGAGCCGCTGGCTTGCCCAGTGAGTAACCCACTTCGGGTGGATAGGGGTCAGTGATAAGCGTGGCTTGCTTACCTTTGAGTCTAAAGCAGGAGTGCCCTAACCAAGTAATATCCATAGTTGAAAACTCCTCTAAATATAACACAGACGGGTTTTCAAGGTCAATTAGTACTAAATACTCGGTGCCAAAGCCCCTGCTCTCTCTTGACAAATAGTAGCCAAAATGATAAGTTAGATGTGATTAGCAGTCTAAGCTTGAGAGTGCTAATTGGAGACAAGAGATGTTAAGTTCTCGAACCGAGACGGTATTAAAGACCATAGTCAGACAGTATATCGAGGAGGCGGTGCCGGTAGCATCGCAGAGTATTGTGGGCCCAAGCGGGCTTGAGGTAAGTTCGGCTACCTTAAGAAACGAAATGGCCTACCTTGAGAGAGAGGGCTACCTCCTCCGCCCCCATACTTCAGCCGGCAGTATCCCCTCAGATAAAGGCTACCGATACTATGTAGAGACATTGGAGGATATCAAGCTCCCCTTATCTGAGCAACGTCTGGTAAGTCATCTTTTCCACCAGGTAGAGAGGCGGCTAGAGGAATGGTTGAGCCTCACCGCCAGACTCATCGCTGAACTGGTACAGACGGCGGTTGTGGTTACTACCCCTAAAGCCAAAAACTCCAGATTAAAACATCTGGAACTGGTCAGTTTAAGGGATTCATTAGTGCTGATGGTCTTGATCTTCCACGGAGCCAAGATAAAACAGCAGTTAATAACTTTTGATAAACTCATGTCTGCTTCAGAGATGGTGGCTGTTTCAGATAAACTAAATACGGCTTATTCCGGCTTAAATCGCTCTCAGATTCCAGCCACAAGGGTAGAACTTTCCCCTGTTGAACAGCAGATAACCGACACGATACTCGAGATAATGGAAACTGAAGACGAGCAAGAAGCCGAGGAGCCCTATCTTGATGGTATGCACTATATGTTTAACCAGCCGGAATTCGCCCAGAGCAAAAGGCTCCAGGCCCTCATGGAACTGGTCGAGCATCGAAATTTACTTAAGCTCGTTACCCCTCAAGGGCTAACTCCCTCCGGGGTCAGGGTAATCATTGGGCACGAGAACGAGGCTGAGGCAGTTCAGGACTGCAGTATCGTCATCACCCGATATGGACTCCTCCATGAAACCAGCGGGACAATCTGTGTCTTTGGACCGACTCGGATACCCTATGCTCGTGCTATCTCCAGCGTTGGTTATCTATCCACTCTCTTGAGCCAGCTAGTTGCCGAGCTGTATGAAAGCCAAAGCAGCTAAACTAATAAGGATTGGAAAACTGCGCTAAACTTTAGTTTTGATGTGGGTATTGTTGTTCAATTACCCTTGACAATTGATTAGGAGTTTTAAATTGTGACACAACGAAAACCAAAAAAGGCGAAAACCAGCGAAGTCAAGCTGGAAGTAACTGAAACTGGGGACGCAGGAACGTCTAAGGAGGCGCTGGAAGAGGAGAAGGCAAAGGCAGAGAGCTACCTGGCTAACTGGCAGCGGACGCAGGCGGACTTTTTAAACTATAAACGTCGTTCAGAACAGGAAAAGGCAGAGACTACCAAGTTTGCTAACTCGGTGCTGATGCTAAGTCTCCTGCCGGTTCTGGATGACTTGGAGCGAGCCCTTGAGGCAGTGCCATCTGAACTAGCCTCAGCCAACTGGGTTGATGGCATCAGGCTGATTGAGCGCAAGTTACGTTCAACCCTGGAAGCACAGGGGCTAGCTGAAATTAAGGTGGTGGGTGAACCCTTTGACCCAACCCTTCACGAAGCAGTGATGCAGGAAAAAGGCGCAGAGGGGATTGTTACCAGGGAGTTGGAAAAAGGTTACACACTTCACGACCGAGTTATCCGCCCGACCAAGGTAGCGGTAGGAAGTGGAGAAGAGACAGTTAAGGAGGAATAAAACATGTCCAAGGTTATCGGTATTGATTTAGGTACTACCTTTTCAGCAGTAGCCGTAATGGAAGCCGGAGAACCGGTGGTAATTACCAATGCCGAGGGTGGTCGCATCACCCCATCGGTGGTGGCGGTAAGTAAAAGCGGTGAACGCTTGGTCGGGCAGATAGCCAAGCGACAAGCAATTACCAATCCTGACAACACCATCTCCAGCATCAAACGGCTGATGGGTCGAAAGTACGACGAACCACCGGTTGAGCATGACCGCAAGCTTCTGCCCTATAAGATAACCAAAGCCTCGAATGGCGACTCTAAAGTGGTAATGGGTGATAAGGAGTACAGCCCACCCGAAATTTCGGCGATGATTCTGCAAAAACTTAAAGCTGATGCCGAGGCTTACCTGGGAGGAAAAATTACCGAGGCCGTTATCACCGTGCCGGCTTATTTTAATGACAGCCAAAGGCAGGCAACCAAGGATGCCGGTAAAATCGCCGGACTTGAGGTCTTGAGAATTATCAATGAGCCGACGGCAGCTTCACTGGCTTATGGGCTGGATAAAAAGGGTGAGGAGACCATCGCCGTCTATGACCTCGGTGGTGGCACCTTTGATATCTCAATTCTGGAACTGGGCGAAGGCACCTTCCAGGTCAAGTCAACCAATGGTGATACCCACCTCGGTGGCGATGACTTCGACCAGAGGGTTATGGAGTGGCTATCTGATGAATTCAAGCGCGACCAGGGGATTGACCTCAGGCAGGACAAGATGGCGCTACAGAGGCTCAAGGAAGCCGCGGAAAAGGCGAAAACTGAGCTTTCAACGGTGCAACAGACTGAAGTCAACCTGCCCTTTGTTACCGCCGATGCCAGTGGCCCCAAGCACCTTAATATCACCCTCACCCGCTCTAAACTGGAACAATTAGTCATGGACCTGGTGGAAAAGACCCTGGGACCATGTAAGAAAGCACTGGAGGATGCCGGGAAGACTCAAGCCCAGATTGATGAGGTGGTGCTGGTTGGCGGGCAGACCAGAATGCCGCTGGTGCAGCAGAAGGTCAAGGAATTCTTTGGTAAAGAACCTCACAAGGGAGTAAACCCTGATGAAGTGGTAGCAACAGGTGCCGCAATTCAAGCCGGAGTGCTTAAGGGAGAGGTTAAGGATGTACTCCTGCTTGATGTTACCCCCCTTACCCTCGGGATTGAGACCCTCGGTGGCGTCGCCACCCCACTGATTCCACGCAATACCACCATTCCTACCTCAAAGAGCCAGAATTTCTCAACCGCGGCTGATAACCAACCCAGTGTTGAGATTCACGTTCTTCAGGGAGAGCGCCCGATGGCAACTGACAACCGAACCCTAGGGCGGTTTATCCTTGACGGTATCCTGCCGTCGCCAAGGGGAGTACCTCAGGTTGAAGTCGCCTTTGATATTGATGCCAACGGTATCCTCTCGGTTAGGGCTCATGACAAGGGTACGGGTAAGGAGCAGAAAATCACCATCACCGCCTCAAGCGGTCTATCCAAGGAAGAAGTAGCGCAGATGCGGAACGAAGCCGAAGCGCATGCCACCGAGGATACCAAGCGCAAAGAAGAGATCGAAGCGCGCAACACTGCTGACACCCTGGCCTATACTGCGGAAAAAACTTTAAGGGAGCAGAAAGATAAGATACCCTCAGACCTAAACCAGGAGACGGAAAGCAAGGTGGCCGCCGTCCGCTCGGCACTTCAGGGCACCGATATTGAGGCAGTCCGTCGGGCAACACAGGAACTAAATGAAACCCTGCAGAAAATAGGGGCCGCTGTCTACCAACAGCAGCAACAGCCGCCACCGCCTGGGGAGCAGCCACCTGCGGGCGGTGAGACACCTCCAGGCAAAGAAGACGAAGGCACCGTTGAAGGTGAATTCCGAGAGGTTTAAGAATAACCAATCCAAAACCTACAGGCTATAGCATTAAGCGCCTAAAGAATATACCTTCACAGAAGGAGTGTCTGATAGATTAGGAAATACATGGTTTTCTTTATAAGTAATATATTAAGTAAGAGAGTTAAAGGGGGGTAAAGCCCCTCTTATAAAACCCATTCCCCTCTACTTCAAAGGAGAGAGGGGGCACAGGGGATGAGGTAGAAAACAAGATGGCGACCAGACGTGATTACTATGAAATCCTTGGTATTGACCGCAGCGCTACCGATAAAGAGATAAAGCAGGCTTTCCGCAAGCTAGCCTTTAAGTGTCATCCCGACCACAACCGTGAGGATGGGGCTGCGGAGCAATTTAAGGAGATAAGCGAGGCTTACGAAGTCCTCTCCAACCCGGAAAAACGTACCGCCTACGACCGCTTCGGGGATGGTGGCATGGAGGGACTTTTCGGACAAGGATTTGAAGGCTTTGGCGGCCTGGGGAATATTTTTGACACCTTCTTTGGCGGTTTTGCAACCGCCACCCGGCAGGCACCAAGGCGAGGGGCCGACCGCCATTACCAGACCGTCATCACCTTCGAGGAAGCCGCCTTTGGCTGCGAGCAGGCAATAAAGGTTACCCGCATTGAGAACTGCTCCCTTTGTGGTGGCACCGGCAGCAAGCCGGGCAGTAAGCCCAGTCGATGCCCCGATTGCAATGGCAATGGGCAGGTCCGCCAGGTTCAACAGAGCATCTTCGGTCGCTTTACCAATATTACCACCTGCCCTCGCTGCCAGGGGGAAGGGAGGGTTATTACTGAACCCTGTCAAGAGTGCCGCGGCAAGGGCAAGGCGCAAAGACAACGAACAATCACGGTCAAAATTCCACCTGGTGTTGAGGATGGCGCACAGGTACGTCTTTCTGGTGAGGGTGATGCCGGTTCAAGAGGGGGACCATCCGGCAATCTGTATATTATGCTGGCGGTTAAACCCCACCAGTTTTTCATCCGAGACGGTGATGATATCCATTACCAAATCGAAGTAAATTTTGCTCAGGTTGCCCTTGGTACCGAGCTTAAAGTACCCACTCTAGACGGCAAGACAAAACTCAAAATCCCGGCCGGCAGCCAAAGTGGCAAAGTCTTTCGTCTGAAAGGCCAGGGCATTTCTCATCTTCACCGGGGTGGTCGTGGTGACCTTCTGGTTGAACTGGCTCTGGTCACCCCAAAGTCACTGAATAAAAAACAACGCCAGCTCTTTGAGGAGCTGGCCAGTACCTTCAACCCGACTGGGGAGAAGTGAAGAAACTTATTTTAGGAGCTCCTTCGACGCCTGAAGATGGAAAGGAGTTTCCATCTTCGGCCGACCAGTTCATGCCTTGACTCAGCTGCCATGAGTTCATCGGCTGCCGTACGCGGGTCAACACCCTGATAAAGCACCTGATAAATCCTTTCGGTAATCGGCATTTCAAGCCCAATTTTTCTGGCGATGTCCAGAGCAGCAATAGCGGTGCTCACTCCCTCAGCTATTCCACTCATTGAACTGGTTATTTCCGAAAGCGGGCGACCTTTAGTCAACTCTTCGCCGACATAGTGGTTACGGCTCAAGCGACTGGAGCAGGTGGCAATGACATCACCCAAACCAGCCAGCCCTGAAAAGGTAAGAGGGTTGGCTCCCAGGGCAACCCCGAGAGCGGTTATCTCAGTCAGCGCCCGGGTAATAAAGGCTGCCTTGGCATTATCACCGTAGCCAAGTCCATCAGCCATGCCGGCACCGAGGGCAATAATATTCTTTAAGGCGCCTCCCAATTCAACACCGACAACATCAGTATTGGTGTAAACACAGAATTTTGGGGTTGTCACCAATTTCTGAACTCTTTTGGCTACCGCTTCGTTCTCGGCGGCAGCGACAGTTGCCGCCAGCAAGTCATCTAAAATCTCCGGCGAAAGGTTAGGACCAGAAAGGACACAGATATTCCCAAAGTAGCCGGAATCAATTTCATCCGCAATTACCTGTGACATCCGCTTATTAGTGCCAATCTCCAATCCCTTGGCGGCACTGATGATGAGCATTGACTGGTCAAGGTAGTCTTTAACTAACCTTATGTTCTGTCGCATTGTCTGCGAGGGTACTGCCAGAATTACGGCCTTAACCCCGTCCATAGCCTCACCTAACGAGTGGGTAACCAGTAGCCGGGAAGGTAGAGGAATCTGTGAGGGGGTCGAGCCAGGCCCAGTATCCTCAAATTTAGCCGCCTCCTCCTCACTACGTGCCCATAACCTGACCTCACGCCCCCCTTGAGCTAAAATAACCCCAAGGGTTTTTCCCCAGCTGGTGGTACCAATAATAGCGAGCTTGGGCATTTAGTTTGTGCTCTCCACTAGCTAAACTCAAGAACCTGTCTTTAGAGGAGGTTTGATATTTTCAGCCTTGGCTTTTTGGTCCTGGGGACTCAGATTTGGGCATTGCTGCCACCTTTTCCCCTAATCTCCGCTCTTTGCCGTTTAAGAGCCTAACAATATTGTCCCGGTGCATGAAAATAACGATTACGACACCCAGCAGACTATAAAGGAGGTACTCAATTGGGAAGCCATTAAAGAGGGTTAGTGGCACCAATATCGCATAGGTGCCGACTGCCCCAGCGATTGAGCCCAGTGACATAAACCTAGTAAGCCCAGCACCAAGGATTAAAACTTCACCGCCAAATATGGCGGCTGCCGGGGATAATGCGATTAACCCTCCAAAGAAGGTAGCTACCCCCCTTCCACCCCGAAACTTAAAGAATACCGGCCAAATGTGCCCCGCCACCGCAGCTAGAGCCGCCAGAGCCTGAGCACCCGGAAGGAGCCACCATACTTTAAAACCATCAACCAGTACATATTCAGTACTGATAATAAGTCCAGCTATAATTACTACCAACAACCCTTTTGACATATCCAGCAAGGCTACTGTTATCGCAGCTTTACGACCCATTGTTCGGAGCACATTGGTTGCCCCAATCTTGCCACTGCCCCACCCCCTGAGGTCAATCTTTGCCTTTCGCCTAGCGATTAAAACTCCAAAGGGAATGGAACCTATAAGGTAGGCAATAACGACCACAGCAGTCAGTTGGGCAGCTAACATCATTTACCCCTCGATTTGAAGACTAGGCGGAATGGTGTACCATTGAAGTTGAAGGCCTGACGCAACTTATTCTCAAGATAGCGCCGGTAAGAAAAGTGGATTAACCTTTCATCGTTAACAAAAAAGACAAAGGTTGGTGGATTTACACCGGTCTGGGTAGCATACAGGATCTTGAGCCGCTTCTTGCCAGCCTGTGGCGGTCGGTGCCTGACAACTGCCTCTTGAACCACACGATTAATCTCGGCAGTTGATATCCGCCTCAGCCTTTCCTGATAGACCTCAAACGCCTGGGGAACAACCTTATCTGTCCCCCACCCAAATTTGGCCGAAGTATAAACCACGGGAGCATAGGTCATAAACTTGAGCCGCCTCCGGATATATTCAGTATATTTAGCCTGGCTCTCTTCAGTTACCAAATCCCATTTATTAACTACCAACACTATCCCTTTCACCGCCTGCTCAATATAGCCAGCGATGTGCATGTCCTGGGCTGCAAGCAACTGGCTGGCATCAATCACCAGAATGGCCACATCTGCCCGCTCAATCGCCCTTAAGGCGCGGATGGCACTATAGCGTTCAACCCCCACTCCCCGCCTACCACGCCGCTTGATACCAGCAGTGTCAATAAGTAACACATTTTGCCCACCAAAGTCAAGTAAACTGTCAATTGCATCACGAGTAGTCCCCGGGGTATCAGCCACAATGACTCGATTTTCGCCAAGGAGCTGATTTAACAGCATTGACTTACCAACATTAGTCCTCCCCACAATAGCCGCCTTCATCATTTCCGGCTCAGCTTGAGCCGTTGATGGTGCTGGCACCAGAGAACTAATCTTATCCAGAAACTCATCAATATTACGGTTATGGTAGGCACTGATTTCAAGCGGTTCACCCAGTCCCAACCGGTAAAATTCAGCCGCCTGGTTTCCTAATTTGTCATTATCGACTTTATTAGCCACCAGCAGGAGCGGTTTGCTGGTCTGCCTCAGTTTATCAGCAATGTCAAGGTCGGCAAAGGTTAAACCGTCCTTAGTATCAACCAGGAAAACAATAGCGTCAGCCTCAGCGATGGCAGTTTCCACCTGTTCCTTAACCCTTTGGGTAATATCAGAGTCAGACTCAGGCTCAAGCCCTCCGGTATCAATCAGAACAAACCCAGCCCCACGCCAGGAAACATCAGCCAGGATACGGTCACGGGTCGTCCCCGGCAGGTCGCTAACAATGGCCATTTGCCGGCCCACCACTCGATTTAAGAGGGTTGACTTACCAACGTTTTGTCGGCCCACGATAGCGACCACTGGTTTACCTGAAGCCACCACTCGAACCTCCTTAGATTTAGAATCCCCCACTCCAGTCAAGTTAGTCGTCACTTTATTTCCGCTAACTGTGGTGCCATCTTTAAACTGGGGGGCTCAATCCCGGTTCGAGCACTCCTGCCCAGCTCACTGATGCTCTCCCTGAAATCCTGAATAAAGGCATTATATTCCATGACAAATCTGCTATACTGCTCTAAAGTCTCCTGTGGAAGCTCAATATTTTTTGCCACCTGGTAAAATTGCTCCACAAATTCGTAATAGTGGGTATTTAAAAGCCACAATTCATTGAGGTAGATAGGCAGATAAATATTGAGGCGATGTGTCCTGATGTCACTCTCCACCCTAGTAGTGAAGTTAGTGCCCCAGGTATTAAAAACTCGCTTTGACATATCACACGCCCGTGCCCAATCCCACACCTTGGGGTTTTCAACCTTAAACAGACCATCAATGATGGCAAAAATTGATAGTGAAGAATCGCCCATAAAGCGGCGATTAAAATAACCGACCAGTTGCTGGAACTTCACCAGGGAGAGCTCAAGCCTCTTTTCCCGAGCTGAAATTAACGCCGCCACCAAACCTAAAACCAGAAGGCTAACCAAAGTCAGGATCAGAGCTTCAATCGGCCATTCGTACAGATAGCCAATTATGGCCAGTGCTGTTATCAGGATTGGACTCCAACCCCAGCTCACTAGAGTTCTCAGCATCACACCTCCCTAGCTTAAGCTGGTTACCTCCAGACCACCCAACATCTCGGCGAGTAATGCCTTCTCAAGGTGCATCCTGTTTTCCGCCTGCTCAAAGACCACCGCTTTTGGGTTATCGATAATATCACTAGATACTTCCTCACCGCGGTGAGCCGGAAGAGGATGCATTAATATAGCATCTCCTCTGGCTAAAGACAAGAGATCTAGATTTACCTGATAACCAGAAAACGCTTTACGCCTTACCCCAGCTTCAGTCTCCTGCCCCATGCTTGTCCAAACATCAGTATAAATAACGTCCACTCCCTCAGCTGCCAGGTTTGGGTCATCGGTACAGACTATTTCACTGCCATTTTCGTTGGCGTTTTCTTGAGCCAGACGCAGTATCTCCTCTCTAACCACATAGCCAGCCGGGGAAGCAATCCTAAAATTTACCCCGCTAAGCGAAGCTGCCAGCATCAGGCTGTGAGCCACATTGTTGCCGTCACCGATAAAGGCTAAAGTTAGCCCCTCAAGCCCACCTTTTTTTTCGTAAATGGTAAAAAGGTCAGCCAGAGCCTGGCAGGGGTGCTCAAGGTCGGAGAGGGCATTTATTACCGGCACCCGGGAGGACTCGGCCAGAACTTCAAGCGTCCGGTGGGAAAAGGTTCTGGCGGCAATAATATCTACATAGCGACCAAGCACCCGGGCGACATCAGGCACCGACTCGCGCTCTCCCAGACCAACCTCACTTGGAGAGAGATAAATCACCTGCCCACCCAACTCTCGCATCGCCACCTCAAAGCTGACCCGAGTCCTAAGCGACGGTTTCTCGAAGATAAGAGCCAAGACCTTCCTCTCAAGTAGAGAAAGCCAGCCTTGAGCCTTCAGCTCTTCAGTTTTAAGGATAAGCCGCTTAATATCCTGGCTACTTAAATCGGCTATGGAAAGTAAATCCTTCCCCCTCAAACTAACCCCTTAAGCTCTTTTGTACAGTATAGCACGAAATAACCATTCAAAATAGACCGGGCGGATTAAATAAACCTGCTCTGGTTTTGCTATAATGATACCATGCCAAAACCAAGGCTGGTTTTAATTGACGGTCACGCCCTGGTGCATCGTGCCTACCATGCCCTGCCACCACTTACGGTAAGCAAAAGCGGTGAGATGGTAAACGCTGTTTATGGCTTTGCCTCAATGCTCCTGAAGGCGATAGGTGAACTAAAACCAAGCCACTATGCCATTGCCTTTGATAAAGCGGCACCTACCTTCAGACACAAGCTTTTCGACCGATACAAGGCTCAGCGGCCAAAGACACCGGAGGAACTGGTTAATCAGCTGGGACGGGTAAGGGAGCTGGTGGAAGCCTTCCACATTCCGGTCTTTGAACTTGAGAACTATGAGGCGGATGACGTCCTGGGGACTTTAAGCCGCCAAGCCCAGGATAAGGGAATTGAGACCATTATTGTTAGCGGTGATGCCGATACCATGCAACTGGTATCACCCAAGGTCAGGGTGCTCTATCCAAAACCGCGTGGCAGCTTTTCGGATACCACGCTCTATGATGAAGCTGCGGTAAGCCAGAAATATGGCGTTGGGCCGGAGCAGATTTCCGACCTTAAGGCACTGATGGGTGATTCTTCAGATAATATCCCCGGTGTCCCCGGTATTGGGGGAGTTACCGCGGCTAAGCTGATTAAAGAGTTCGGCTCATTTGAAGAGATATACACCCACATTGAAGAGGTAACCCCACCTAAAATTCAAGCCCTCCTAAAAGAGCATGAAGCCCAAGCCCGCCAAAGTAAGGAACTGACGACGATTGTTACCCAGACAGATGTTACCCTTAACCTTGATGACTGCCGGGTCAGCCACTATGACCGAAGTAGAGTCACTGAGCTTTTCCGTGAGCTTGAGTTTTATAGCCTGTTGCCCAAGCTGGCAGCACTGGATGGGCTAACCTCTGAGAATCAAACTGAAGCCAAGCCATCAGAGGGCGCTTATCACATTATAAATACTGACTCAGCCCTAGATGAAGTTATAAACCGACTTTCTCAAGCCCGAGCCTTCAGTCTTGACCTGGAGACCACCAGCCTGGATGCGATGTCAGCTCAAATAGTCGGCATCTCTCTATCCACAGCCCCGGATGAAGCCTGCTATATCCCTTTAGGCCATGTCAGCCTAAGCCAGATTGAGCAACTGCCACAAGAGCTAGTCCTAAACAGGCTAAAACCCCTCTTTGAGGATGAAAAATTAGCCAAGTTTACCCATAACGGCAAGTACGACCTGGTGATTTTAGCTGAGCACGGGGTTAAAGTGAAAAATCTCGTTTTTGACACCATGCTGGCGGCATATCTTTTGAATGAAAAATCCTTAAGCTTGAAGAACCTGGCTTTTACCAAGCTGGGTATTGAGATGACCTCAATCACCGACCTTATCGGTTCCGGGGCAAAGCAAATTTCCTTCTCCCAAGTTGAGGTGGAAAAAGCAGCCCCGTACGCCGCTGCTGACGCCGATATCACCCTGAAACTCAAAGGACTTCTTGAAGGGGAGCTCAAACGTCAAAGGCTGTGGCAGCTATTTGCCGAGGTCGAGATGCCACTCTTGCCGGTTCTGGTCAGCCTGGAAAGAAACGGGGTGGCGCTGGACAAGGAGTTACTCCGGCGGATGTCACAGCGCCTTGGTGAGCAGTTAATGCAGCTTGAAACTGGGATATACAATAATGTTGGGCACCAGTTCAATATCAATTCGCCACAACAACTAAGCTCAGTTTTATTCGAGGAACTTGGACTTAAGCCAACCAAAAAGACCAAGGGTGGTTATTCCACCGGGGCGGCTATCCTGGAGGAATTGCGTGGAGCTCATCCGGTTATTGAACTAATCATTGAGTACCGCCAGCAAGCCAAGCTCAAATCAACCTATACTGATACCCTGCTGGGACTGGTGAACCCTAAAACTAGCCGGCTGCACACCAGTTTTAACCAGACACGCACCGCCACCGGCAGGCTATCTTCAAGCGACCCCAATTTGCAGAATATCCCGGTTCGCGGCGAAATGGGGAAAGAGATAAGACAGGCCTTCATCGCCGCCCCAGGGAGCCGGCTTCTGGCTGGAGATTACTCACAGATTGACCTTCGGGCGCTGGCACATCTCTCAAGAGATGAAAACCTCCTCGGTGCCTTTAAGCAGGATGAGGATATTCATACCTCAACCGCAGTCCAAATCTTTGGCATTGATGCCTCCAAAGTAACGCCAGATATGCGCCGAACGGCCAAAACAATCAATTTCGGTGTCATCTATGGCATGAGTGAATACGGGCTGGAGCAGGCAACCGAGTTATCACGAGAGGAAGCCGCTCAATTTATCACCGCTTATTTTGAAAAATACCCAGGGGTCAAAAATTACCTTGAGGCAACTAAAAACCAGGCCAGAGACCTGGGTTATGTTGAGACAATTTTGGGTCGGAGGCGCTATATCCCGGAAATTAATTCCTCTAACCGACAGGTTAAAGAAGCCGCCGAGCGTATGGCAATCAATATGCCGGTTCAGGGCACCTCAGCCGATATTATCAAGCTAGCCATGATTGACCTCTATCACCAAATGGAGAAGCTAAACCTTGAAAGTAAGATGTTGCTTCAGATACACGATGAGCTTATTTTCGAGGTGCCGGAAGGGGAAATGGAAATAATGCAAAAGCTGGTGCCGGAGGTGATGTCGAGGGCTTTAACCTTGAGCGTACCGCTTAAGGTGGATATTAAGATTGGCCGAAACTGGGGGGAGATGGAGTAGTCATGCCTGAGCTTCCTGAGGTAGAAACAGTAAAAAACGAACTCGCCCCTTATGTAATTGGGCACCGTATTACTGACATTACCCTTAACTGGGAGGGGATAGTCAAAGAGCCTCATCCCTCTAAGTTCTGCTCCCGTCTTGTCGGGCAGAAAATAACCAGTTTGGCCCGACGGGGCAAATACCTGCTCTTCAGTCTGGATGGTGACGGGGTTTTGGTTATCCATCTCAAGATGACCGGTTCGCTGCTTCTGGCACCGACTTCGGCTGAACTTGGGAGGTTCATCCGGGCTGTAATCCATCTTGACGGGGGGGTAACAATTCACTTTCGCGACCCGCGCAAGTTCGGGGTGATGCGACTGGTTCAGGACCCGGGTCCGGTGGTTAAAAGACTTGGTCCCGAACCACTTGAAGATGATTTCACACCAAAACTTCTAGCCAAGCACCTGCAAAACCGCCAGGCATCAATAAAGGCAATCCTAAATGACCAAACAGCGGTTGCTGGCCTGGGTAATATGTATGCCGATGAAACCCTGTTTTCTGCCCGACTCCACCCGCAAAGGGCTGGCAGCAGCCTCTCATCCGAGGAGGTAAAACGACTCCACCAAAGCATCAGGGAAGTGCTATCAGCCGCAATCAACAATAAAGGGGCTAGTATCAACACCTACTTTCGTCCCAGTGGTGAAAAAGGCACCGCCCACTTTGAGTTTAAGGTCGCCCATCAAGGCGGCAAGCCCTGTCCCCGTTGCGGCACCCCGATTGAGCGTATCAAGGTCAGAAACCGCGGCACCTACTTTTGCCCTAATTGCCAACGACTGGAAGCTTAGCCCCAAAGGGATGCCCTTCCTGCTCAAAATCGGGCAGGTAGTTCTCCTCTGCCCCCAACTCCTGTACCCAGCCGTTTTCCATCCCAAGTTCATCAAGTATCTTTAAGACCATTTCATATTCAGCAACGGAGATGGTTCTTGCTAGCTCAGGGAAATCCTTAGCCCGGTTTTGCGGCGAGTATTGAGCCATAATACTTACTGCAACCTCTGGTGAGACCTCCCCAGCCAGCCAGGTGAGCGAGTCACGGCTGCCGGCGAGGTCATTGGGCAGAACCAGATGGCGCACAATAAGCCCCTTTCCAGCCAGACCAGACTCATCAAACTCGAGTTGCCCAACCTGCCGGTACATCTCCTTAATCGCCTGGCGGGAGTGCTCGACATAATCGGGAACAAAGGAAAACTTCTTTGCCCGGATATTTGAGGCATACTTTAAATCGGGCAGGTAAATGTCTATTATGCCATCAAGCTCCTTCAAAGTGGCAATATCTTCATAACCGCTGGTATTGTAAACCAGTGGCAAGTGAAGACCCCGAGGCACTGCCTCAAGCAATGCCAGAACTACCTGCGGCACAAAATGCGAGGGTGAAACCAGATTGATATTGTGGCACCCCAGTTCATCCTGAAGATAGAGCATATAACGAGCCAGGGCATGGAAACTACCCTCCTTGGACTTTTGCTTTTCCGACATCTGGCTTATCTGGTAGTTCTGACAGTAGACACACCTTAAGGTGCAGTTAGCGAAGAAAATTGTCCCTGACCCTCGCCATCCAGAAAGGGCTGGCTCTTCTCCACGGTGAGCACAGACTGTAGAGACGATTGGCAGGCGACCAGAACGGCAAAAACCCCCTTCATTTTGAAGCCGATTGACGCCGCACTTCCGGGGGCAAATATCACACCTTTCAAGTCTGGCCTCAAGCCTCTCGGCACGGGACTCAAGTTCACCAGACTGATTAAGCGCAATATATCCCGGCTCAAACAACTAATTCCCCCGACCCATAAGTTTGGAGAAGCTTTCAAGTTGTGCGTAGTCGATCATACCGCTCTCAGCGAAGCTCTCAACCTCAACTCCAGCCTCAACGGCGGCCGCCACCGGGTTTAAGCCACCAAGCAGCACCATGCCCACCCGGTTCAGGCTGACGGCCACCTGACAAACTGGTTCTGAGGTGTTACCCAGGGCATAAACCCCACCGATACCGGCCTCCCTGAGCTTTAAAAGCACGTCCTCAACAATGGCTCTGGCTGGAGCTGGAATCTCGCGGTAATTAGCGAGTATCCTGCCATTGCCACCCCTAACAGCTTCACTGACGCTGGTCATCCCGGCACGGATATACTGTTCTGAGGGGTCAAGTGAAGTGCCAGCATAGTTGATTACAGCAATAAAGCGCTTTGGCCTATTGTCCCTGACCTCAAGCAGCCCACCGAACCTGGCATGTACTGGAACACCGTTTTTTAAGAGGACACCATTTATTGCAACGCTACAAACGGTAGCCAAGCCTACCTTGCCGGCTGGAATTGTTACGTCACCGAGTTTTTCACCCTCAGAGGCGGTAGCGACCAGTTCACTGACGCAGATCCCAGCCTGGAAGGCGCGCTTCATCACCGTTATGGCTTCAGGAAAATCATCTCTTGAGAAAAAGGAGGTATTTATCGGCAGTAGACCGCCTCGTTTTTCCAGATCAAAGGTGGTACTAAAAGCCAGGAGGTCCAGTTTCTCCAGTATAAAGCCGACCTGCTCCGGCGCCAGCGCCAGCTTCAGTTCCTCAAGCCCCCGCTGGGTAAGCATCCGGCCGGCACGACCCAGGGGCCGGGTGTAACCACGCTCATCGGTTATCCTGAGGTGATATCTAACCGCCCGCTCGGTCAGGAAAATCCCGTGACGCTCAAGTTCACGAGCGATGGTGATTGAGCCAAGCGGCTCGGAGGACTCGCTTAATGCCTTAAGGATAGAGATAAGCTTTCTTTCTGTATCAGAACCAGCTCCTTGTAACATACCGCTTCCCCTCCAGCCCTCCCCAGATAAACCATCATTTACCCGGCCAAAGCTTAAATTACAGGATTGGCAAATACCGTTTAAGTTCGTAGTCAGTTACCTGAACTCGATAGTTCTGCCACTCTATCTTCTTGTTTTCGATAAATTTACAAAACACGTGGTCACCAAGGGCTCGCCTTACCAGCTCACTCTTCTCGGTTAGTTCAATGGCTTCCCGGAGACTGCCCGGCAGGGTTCCGATACCCCTTTTCTCCCTTTCCTCATCACTCATCTCGTAGATATTCTCTTCCACTGGTTCCGGCAGTTCGTAATTTTTTTCGATTCCGTCAAGCCCGGCCGCCAGCATGAGGCTGAAGGCAAGATATGGATTACAGGCTGGGTCGGGAGACCTGTATTCAACGCGAGTTGCATTCTCCTTTCCCGGCTTATACTCCGGAACACGAACCAGATCAGCCCGGTTTCGCCGCGCCCAGGAAAGATATACCGGAGCCTCATAGCCAGGGACAAGACGCTTATAGGAATTAATCCACTGGTTGGTAATGGCGGTAATTTCTGGGGCGTGTTTCAGAAGCCCGGCGATATAACTCTTGGCCGTCTTGGAGAGGTAGTGCTTTTCATTTGGGTCAAAAAAGGCATTTCTGTCACCATTAAACAGTGACTGATGGGTATGCATGCCACTGCCGTTGATGCCAAAAACCGGTTTGGGCATGAAGGTGGCATAAACCCCGTTCTTGAGGGCGACCTCTTTAACCGTCAGCCGGTAGGTCATTACATTATCCGCCATGGTTAGGGCATCAGTGTATCTCATATCTATTTCATGCTGGCTGGGAGCGACTTCATGATGGGAGTATTCAACCCCAATACCCATCTCCTCCAGAGCGAGTACCGTCTCCCGTCTCAGGTCAGTGGCCACATCAAGCGGTGTCATGTCAAAGTAACCACCAGCATCTAAAGCCTTGGTTCCATCTGAGTTCTCAAAATAGAAATATTCAAGCTCTGGCCCAACATAGAAGACATAGCCAAGCTCAGCCGCCCGCTTGAGGTTTCTCTTCAAGACAAATCGCGGGTCACCCTCAAAAGGCTCACCGCCTGGCTTTATGATGTTGCAGAACATCCTGGCAACAGTGTATTCCTGTGCTTCCCCGGGGATTAAAACAAAACTGTCAGGGTCAGGCAGGGCAACCATGTCACTTTCATCAATACGGGCGTAGCCTTCAATTGATGAGCCATCAAATCCCATGCCGTCCTCGAGAGCCCCTTCAAGTTCCTCAACGGTGATGGCGAAGCTTTTGAGGAAGCCCAAAATATCAGTAAACCACAGCTTAATAAACTTAACCTTTTGTTCTCTGGCGGTTTTTAGAACATACTCTTTGGCATCCATAGAACCCCTCTCTTCCATGAGACCTAAACCTCCTTAGAGTTTAATTGTATTACCGTTTCCCCGTTTCCACCAGTGTAAATCCAAATAACATCGTCAACCGGAAGAACGAATATCTCACCGTCTCCTATTCTACCAATTTTAACAGCTTGGAAGATAGTATCAACTACCGCATAGCTTGCTACTCAAGCTCAGCCGCCCTCTTATATGATTTAAATCATGTTCAGGGTTTAGTTTATATCGTATTATAGTAAGAGATGGGATATGAGGATTTAGGTGATACAAGTTAAGGAGGGACGAGATGTACATCCGATGTCCTGGTCAAGACAGTAGAAATCTGAGAGTTGAATTACACAAATGCCCAAGCTGCGGGGCTGAAGTTGAGATTTTCTCCGATGAACTTAAAGTCAAATGCCCCAAATGTGGTGCCAAAGTTTACCGGGAGAAAACACCTTCCTGTATTGAATGGTGTGCTGCGGCACGGGAGTGTCTCGGAGAAGAGCGGTGGCGGCAGCTTAAGGGTACGGACTGATAAAACTTATCTTGGGAAAACCAATAAAGGAGGAAGATGATGACAACCAGGGTTTTGAGAAAGATTGTCAAGATTGATGAGGAGAAGTGTAACGGCTGTGGCGTCTGTATTCCCGCCTGTGTTGAAGGGGCACTCCAGATTGTAGATGGCAAGGCAAGGCTTATCAGCGAGAGCTATTGTGATGGCCTTGGTGCCTGCCTTGGGGAGTGTCCTCAAGGGGCAATCACCGTTAAGGAGGAGGAAGCTGAGGAATTCGATGAGGAGGCAACCATGCAACATCTTGAGCTGCAAGAATCGGTCCAGGACGGGCTTCCCTGTGGCTGTCCCTCAGCTACAGTTACCCAGTTTGAAAGACCCTCGACTGCGGAAATCCCCCAATCGCAAACAAGCCAAGCATCTCAAGGTTCAAGGCTCAGCCACTGGCCGGTCAAGCTGACTTTAGTTCCACCCACCGCCCCCTTCCTTCAAGGCACTCAAGTGCTGCTGGCGGCGGACTGCGTTCCCTTTGCCCACCCAGACTTTCATTCAAGACTCTTAAAGGACAAGGCTCTACTCATTGCCTGCCCTAAACTTGACGATTTCGAGAGACACTTGAGGAAGCTGACTGAGGTCTTGCGCTCTTCGGATATTAAGAGTCTGACCGTAGTGCATATGGAGGTGCCCTGCTGTTTTGGGCTGGTACATATGGCCAAGCAGGCTATATCAGCAAGCGGCAAAAACATTCCCTTCGGGGAAGTAACCGTTGGTGTTAGGGGTGACCTGAAATCCTAAGCCGCGGGAAAAGAATTAGCCCCCAAGAGCCGAGAAGTCTAAATATCGGGTGTCTGGGGGCTATTAATATAGATTAAACCAGTACCAAATTACTACCCTCAGTAACCAATTTGGGTGATTTACGTTATAACTGTTGGTGAGATAAGTTATAAGCAAACCCGCACTACTTAAAAGGGATTTATAAGGAGGTACTTGGAGATGCCGGTTCACATTAAGAAGATACTGCTTCACTTTAGGTGGTTTTTTTGGTCTCCCCGCCAGCGGTATGCCTACCTCTGGGCTCACGGCGGCTCACTCCGCCACAGCTATAGCCATACTCGGCAAGTATGATTTTGAGTACTTGATAATTAGGGTGAGAGGAGATGTCCTCTCACCTTCCTGCCTGTTTTCGGGGCCAGTATACCCCTCTCCAAGAGACTCGGGGCAAATCGCGGTTGTATCTCCCCTCAAAATTACCCTATAATAATCAGAGCCTTTAAGGCACCAAATAACCTGAGGCAGGCAGCCGGCACCAGATGAAGGGAGATACTTTCAGAGGCGTAGTGAGGTCTGGACTGGGGCAAGGTCGGCAGCAGATGTCGGCTCCCGGAGTTTTGGAGCGCATTCAACGCTTGACCGGACACACCATATCCTCTGGAACACTTAATGTGTACCTGCCCAATCCTTTCCATTTTCGCTTACCGAATTACGTTACCGCCGCCGAGCTGGCGCTAAATACCAAGGCGTCCGGGTTCCATTGGGCACCAATAGTCATCGCTAATAAGTACCCTGGATTGCTCGTTCGTTCCACAGGGCCTGGCTACCCGCCAAACCTGGTGGAGCTGGTTTCGGACCGCAACCTGCGCCAAGCCTTGGGACTCAAGGATGGCGATGAAATTGAGTTCACACTGACCGGGGACTAATCGTGCCTGCTTTGTAAAACTGGGGTGCCCACCAAACTGCTACCTGCCTTCAGGGGATAATTGCCAGGGGATGAAACAAGGGTACTAGCTTTACCCTTTGATTCAGTGGCTGGTGCCCTTTTTATTTGATGTCAGGAAATTTCTGATGAGGACTTCTTAGAAATCAAATTCACTAAGGAGTCCTCTCAGTATTTTGGCTTTGGTGGTTGTTAATTGTCAAACATCCCAGATAAGCTCAGCGACCTTCGTAACGTTGTTTTGGCTATCTCTGATAGGTAATGCGAGCACCCTAACAAGTCTTTGACTGCCTTTACCATCAAGTTGGCTTTCATGATGATGTGTTACCATTACCTTATCATTTGTCTCCAAGACCCTCCGTAGAGGACATTCCAACTCATATGTTTCACAAGGGCTGTTCCTCCCGTGGGATACCTCAAAGCAGCGTTGCCCAATTGATATCTGCTCCAGCGTTTTGTTCTGACGAGATCGAGGCGTACAATATTGAGTGATACGGAACTCCAGATCCACAACCACTAATTCACACTCAAGCCCATCAATTAGGGGCTGCAAAAAATCCTTCAGGCTCACCCCTCCACCACGAGCTACCTTAAACCTCCGTTCGGTTACCTGAGTTGCTCTGCGCCACATCGTGGCCAAGCTTTGTGAAACTCGATAGCCGCTGAGCAGTATGAGAGCCGTAATACCCACCAAGGGCAGCAATATAATGTAACCCAACCCTCGGAGGGGACCCAAGACAGCTTGAATAGACAAAGCAGTACGGCTGTAGCTACTCTCAAATACTGTTAAGGACTTTTTGTCCTTAGGCATTTGCGGCACCTTCCACCAGTCCAACTACCATTATTATATCACAGATTAGCCGCTTGACCGGGAAATCTTTACGACACTTGAAGAAGCCAGGATATTGATTGAGCAGTGGCGGAGAGAGTACAATCAGGTACGTCCTCATAGTGCCAAGAACTATCGTCCACCAGCACCTGAGACTATTTTAACTATGGCAACGACGTAAGAAGTGGTACAACTACTGGGGGCAGGCCAGCTGGGGCAACAGCCGCGGCTGGCCTGCGGGAGCTACCATTTTCAAGAGGGGCCATCGTGGTGAAATGTGAGCTATAATAGTAACAGAACAAGTTTGGGTAATCTATATAGAGTCGGTATTTCAACTAAAGGCAAAAGGCATTGTTAGGTCTCTATTCCACTTGTTAGTTTAAAAACCGGATGAAAAGAATTAAAGAGGTCAAGATACTGTTCCAAATAACGAGTTAGAAGAAAGTTACGCCTTACTGTTTCCCTAGCTTTTTCTCCCATCTGCTCCTTCAATTCGTTATTTCTAACCAATTTCACAATCCTATTTGCCGTCTCCTCAATTGAAGAAACTAGAAAACCGTTAACCCCGTCTTCTATCTGATCACGAATGCCGCCTACGTTTCCGCCAATAACCGGAGTCCCTTTCCACATTGCCTCGGAAACTGTTAGTCCGAATCCCTCACGGATTGATTTCTGTAAGACCACGGCTGAACGACGTTGGAGGGCATTCACCAGTGCTCCATCCTGGCGGCTCAGGATAACAATGCGTTCTTCACGCGAATCCAACAAGGATTTATATACCTCCTCACCCTCTGGGTCATCGACAGCCACATTCCCAAGCAGCACGAGAGTACATTCCACTTCTTTTCTTGCCAGTTTGAAGGCCTTGATGACTCCTTCGGGGTCTTTCCAGCGATCAAAGCGAGAAATCTGTGTTACTAGAGGAAGGTCTGTTGGAATCTTATAATGACTTAGACGCTCGTCAATTTCATGTTCGCTTAATGGTTTGTTTGTAATAGAGAAGGGATCGATGGCAGGCATGAAGAATAATTGTGGGGTATCAAGATTTTGCTTGTAATCTCGGCGGCTTAGAATTACCGCATCATATTTTTCTATAAAAGGAGTGAGGTACTTCCAGAGTTCCGGGTCAGGATTGGATAGGTCAAGGTGGCAACGCCATATCCATGGTGTTTTTTTTCTGTAGTATTCGATTATAGGAAGGGGCTGAGGATCATGAACAATTATTATATCATGATCTAGATGATTCCGAATCGAGTTTTCATAAACGACTTCCTCATATATATCCATTTTCATATTAGTGAGATTTATTCTCCCACCTTGAAGGGCATTGTGCATCTTTTTAGTGATACTGAAAAAGTCTGGTGGCCCGTGAATAGCTCGCCAACCAGTCTTTATTCCCAAACTATTCATGAGAAGCGTCAGCGATGATAGTAGCTGAGCCACTCCGCCGCCGTAGTACGTCGAATTTATGTTGGTCACATGAAGATCCTGCAGCGATTTTGACTTATTTTTGATGCGTTCAATAATTTCGGCTCCTACAAATTGTTCGTATTCTTCGATCTGCACTAGTTTACGACGCATAAGCTATTTACCTCCTATATAAGCTATTTACCTCCTATAATGGGAAAGGTATGTGGCCTGCCCCCATAAAGGATACCACTTCCTATGATTGATGACGATACTCTTCATCTGCCTTTATTCTCCTTTTACACTTCAAGGCTGGTGAGCGATGACGCTTTTGCCAGCCTGGGTAAGAACATGGGCACTCGGCGTCTGTAGGAGAGATATTTTTCACCGAAGCGCTCTTCCATTTCTTTCTCTTCTCTGCGTGCCAGCCGGTAGTACATGAACATTAGCACCGGCCACATGGCGACAGTAACCAGCGTTGGCCACTGGATGAGCATACCCACCGTAATCAGGAATAGGGCGGAGTACTGTGGATGTCTCACCCATCGGTAAAGACCGGTGGTGGTCAGCTCGCCGCCGGCACGGTGAATCTGTTTCCACGCCTTACCCATGATGAACAAGCCCCCAAACATGGCGGCGTTACTGACCAGCATGACGATTATCCAGACCGTCATCGAGCCGCCAGCCAGAGTTACCCACAGATGACCGTTGATATGGCTGAAGGGGTTCAGGACTGGATATTGACTGCCCAGTACTGAGGTGAGGATGTAAATAGTGAGTGGAACACCGTACATCTCGGTGAAAAGGGCAACGACAAAGGCACTAAACGCCCCCATCGAGCGCCACTCCCATCGCTTCTTGGGCTTGAGGTAACTTAAAACAAAGAAAACAAATATGCCGATGCTGACCAGTGCCGCCGGCCACAGTCCGTAAGCGTATGTTTCCATGTCACCAAGCCCGTGCATACTCAAGCCTCCATCATATCTTTGCTATATATTGGGAATTCAGTGGTCGTGTTCGCCACCCTTATGCATACCGCGCATCATAACAATATGTAAAATCGGGCATAGCAGTAACACCCCTAAGATTAGATAGCTCCCCGAGACACCAGCCACCCACAAAATACCTAAAATTGCCAGCGGTATGAGACAGCATAACACCATAATTAAGGTGTGCTTACTCATTCCTTTCTGTTCTGATCTTTGCGCTTCCATATTTAAACCTCCATAACGTAAAAGCTGCCCGTTTTGTTCTCTTCACCGCCGCCTGTTATCCGTGGCTCCGGGTGGCATTATTTTCGCATTGCCTGTTTCGCCAGCGTGCGAACCGGGCTCCGCCCGCTCAACCACTACGCCAATTCCCTTTACTGCTACTATGTTCACCCACTCTCCAATGTCAAGAGCATCCGTGGAGTAGGCGCTCCACAGTTCCCCTTCACCTTGAACGCGAACCAGGTATTTGGCAGAGCGGCCTGTCTCTGACTTGGATGCCACTTCAGCCGTGGTCCCGACGAGGCTCTGGAATCCATCCTTTACTGGTCTCATCATTGCTCTCCTTATCACGCGGTAGAGAAAAGGCGTTGCCAGCCATGCAGCAATGTTAATGGGGAGAGCATATCCCAGCGGCAGCAGCCAGAATAGCGGAAGCCCCACCAAAGGCAGGAGAAGAACCGCATGGCACGGAGCCGTGACCAAGAAGATTAAAAAGAACAGCCCGAAGATTATCCAGATGGCCCAGATGGCATAGCTTTCAAAAAATTCAACCATTGCTCACTTCCTCTTATGCAGCTAGTGGCAGAGGTTACAGACAGAACGACGGCTGCCAAAGCTAGTCGCTTCCAAAACGCCGTCAGTCCGGTACTTTCCCTCTACTATCAATTCGGCCCCGGGCTTGAACTCATCGGGCGCAATCCCCTGAAAGACTACTGCCAGACTTTCTCCGTCATCGGCAAGAACGAATCGCAGTGTCTGTGACCCGCTATCCCACTCAATCGAGCCCGGAGCCACCTTACCCTCAGCCCTCACTGACTGACCATAAAGAAACTCTGCTTGCGATTTCAAGTCGCTTACAGTCAGATAATCGGTTCCAGTATGCACAAACAATGAATAGGTTGTATAGCCTAGCCCTGCGGTCAGCACTGCCGCTAAGACTAGCAACCATTTTCTTCTCTTTCTCAACTACTTTTTACCTCAACCCGATTTTTTATATCTCTTGGAGCTTTCACGAAGTCAGGAAAAACGTTGCAACCAGAGCTAGCGCTGCCGAGACCATTGCTCCCTTCTTAACCTGATTCATGTTCTATTTCCAGCGTAATAGTTATGCCGACGACATTTGACAGGACTCCAGCCACGATGAAGAAAAGCTGGTACCTTACCAAAAAGATGGCTACCCCTGACAGTCCCAGGAGAGGCAGGACATCAGCTGCTGCCCCCACCAGAATATGTCTTCTCATAGCTCCCACCTCAGGACCCTTTCCTTAACCTCGGCTATATCTCGAATTACCATCTCTATATGTTTTGCCTCTCCCTGTCCCAAGGAGTCAGGAATAGGAAATGTCAGAGTACCTTGGCGGTGATGTCCACCCGGAGCAGAGTTCCAGGAGAGTGGACGGTACTCATTGCCCGCATCGTCCCGCAATATAGCCAACCTACTGAGGTCATACTGGTCTAAATCTACTGAGTGGGTGTTCATTGACACCTTGAATACCAGAGGGGCAGCATCCACTGAAACCCATTCCACATCTATCGTTACCGCCCCTCCAGTGCTAGATTGAACCGACCCGTTAGTGGGCTGGTGAGAAGTACCGGACGAGGAGATATAATCCTCTCCTTTCTCCGGAGATACAAAGCCTCCGGAGCAGCCAGCAGCAATAGCTACCAGCATCAGAGCGGATAAAACTACAAGAAAACCTTTGACAGGCTTGCTCATTCTCCGTCCTTTCAGAACGTATTTAATGCCTCCTTCAAGATGGGAAGAGGGTCATCAGCTTCAATGGTCAACCAGACAACCGCTTCTCTTTGCTTCTGCGAGTTGTAGAAGAAATGCCTTCCGCCGGAGCCATCAATCTGAAAGACTTCGTGGTCAGCTACGGTCAGTCGCTGAAGGTTATTAAACGCGGAACCGCCCTCGTTGATGCTATCAACCATCCTTTGGGTAAGTCTCGATGCGGCCTCGGGGCTTTCGACTCTGCCCACCCAGATGGTAGCGTGTGAGTTGTCGTGGTCAGGGGAATTGTGAGTGTACACAGCGACAAATGCGTCCACCAGGTTAATATCAAGACCATGCAACCTGTTGATTTGGGTCATAGCTTCGGCGCCCCTTACGACACCGATGAGTTCCAGATTGCCCAGCCGTTCCGGTGCGTCCCGTTGCATCCGCGGCACCAGGACATTCAGGCCAAAGCTCAGCCCGACTGCGACTACTAATCCGATAGCGATAAACAGGTAAAAAACACCGGGACTGCGCCGTCTCCTTTTTGCCTGCGTGATACTAGGGTCAGCGATTTTTATTACCTCCACCGAGTTTTCTTTCTGCCAGCGTAAACCAGCGCCGCAATAATCCTTGGGAGCGACTGAGCATCTAGCCTGTATGTAGTTAATTTGTTTTTCATCTATCTCCCATGAATATGTCGCCTGCTTAAGGCTTCGTTGAGTCTGTCGGGGCAGCATCAGGCCTTAGAACCTCTTCAAGAGAAGTATGCCTTTGGTGCCCTTCTAGTATGAAATTAAAGATGGGCTGGTAGCTTACAATCTGTAGGAGCCATATCAGACACGAATTAGGCAAAGCCAGATAGAGCTTTTGAAGCTTCTCAAGGAAAGTATAATGGCGGTGATAGGTTCTAACCAGTTCACTATAGTGCTGCAGTCCCTCATCGAGGCTGATTTCTCTATTCATCACTCTTTGCACTATGTCGGCGCACTTCAGACCGAAGTACAGTGCCGGCTTGATGCCAAACCCGGTAAATGGTTCGCACTGACCAGCAGCATCTCCCACAAGGAAAATCCTGCCCACGGTAGGTCTTCGCATCCTCCACGGAAGAAAGCCACCATGTATTTCAGCCACCTGGAGACGGAAGTTACTCAAAAGAGATTTTAGCCTTGGCTCCAGTTTGGTATCGCCGAGGTAACTGCCTATGCCGAACCTGGCCTGTGACCCGCAGGGGAAAAGCCAACCGACGCCTCCCTTTATCACTCCCGGATCCAACCAGAACTGCAGGCCATCCCCCTCGTGGTTGACAGTGGTTTCAATGCCAAAGCTCAGCTTAGACCTGTCAACGAAGTCCCTTTCTAGAGAACTGGCCAAAACTGCTCTCCACCCTGAGGCATCGATAATACATGTCCCATGAAATGCCCCTTCATCAGTCATTACACAACCGTCCGTTACTCCTCGAACATTAGCTTTAATGATTTTTGCCTCTACTTGCTTGAGGATGGTCTGGCAAAACTTTTGATAATCAAAGGCGCAGAACGGGTATGGTAGTTTATATTCGATGGTTTTTGAAGAGGTATGGATGAAACCAACGTTATACACTTGGAGCACGCTATCCAGACAACCTAGCGCTTCCAGCACATTAAGGGTTGTTCCACAAGCAGAGGCCTGCCCCGTTCCTATTTCCTTCTTATCGATAAGGAGGATGTTTCCCCTCAGGCGAGAGGCAACTGCCAGCCCGGCAAAACTGGCACCAACGATGATAGCATCATATTTCATACGGACACGTCCTTTCCGAGGACAAGTACTGCATGTAAACCCTTAGCAAAATGCCAGTGATACTCCAAGTTTATTGAAAATTGATGATCTGGGTCAAGAAATTGTATTGGGAAAGCCAATCTGAAGATTGGTTCAGCCAGACGGACAGGTATGCTCCAGGGGAAATCAGGTATTGAGTGAAACAGCACTGCTAAATGTGCTCCCCTCTTCAAGACCCGAAGTGCTTCAGTGACGGCGACCTCTGTCTGTGGAACGTGCTCCAGTGCCCACGTTGACAGAGCGAAATCAAAGGTATTGTCGCTGAAAGATAATCTCTCAACATCACCGATATAGAACTCGGCGCTTTTGAGCCAAGAAAATTTCTGCCGGGCATGCCGCAGCATAGCCGGAGAGATGTCCACCCCGACATAGCGGCTGATGGGGATGCCTGTCCTGAGTATTCTCCCCAGGTTAGCCCCGGTGCCACAGCCCAGGTCAAGAACGGCTGCGCCCGAGGGGCAATATTGAGGAATAACTTTCCTTTCCAGGAACTGCTCGGCATGCCCCAATGCGCCGCCAGCCCAGAGCGGTCGCAGCCGGTCATAGGCTGGGGCCAGAACCTTATAGGCCCTCTGGATTTTAATCAGTTGACCGGTTCCGGCCGTAGTGCTGGTTATACTCAGATTCGTCAAAATAGTTCCATCAAAAGTCATTAGGCAAGGGGGCAGACTGCCCCCTTGCATCGGCGAACTTGCAGGTTGACCATAGGTTTATCAATCTACATATTGTAACCGCCGTGTCCGGGCCATCTCGTGCCCTCAGCCTCCGGTATACTTGGCGGGGTTCTCATCGAAGGCCTTCTTGCATCCAAGAGCGCAGAAGTAGTAGGTCTTACCCATGTGTTCCGACTTGGCTGGAGCTGTTTTCTCATCTACCTCCATGCCACA
>SDBT01000094.1_pt1 | contig 109022 bp, 205 predicted proteins | sample 2277101 | NCBI WGS metagenome assembly SDBT01 (sample SAMN10404973, study PRJNA504765) | marine sediment metagenome | isolation source: marine sediment core GS10_PC15, 103 cmbsf | place: Arctic Ocean: Southern Knipovich Ridge | collected 2010
CGCTGAATTACAATTACAACGTGAACGTAAAAACAATTCTAAAAATAAAATTCACTTATTATTTGACAGGGCTGATACTATACAAAAATTTTTCAGTCATTCAGATAGAAAAAAGTTTAAACAAAACTCACTTGTTAAGATAGACAATATATAGTTTTTAGCTATTGACTTTTTCGTAGAATATGGTATACTTGAAATAACGGAAAGGAAATAAAATGAAAGAATATTTACTTGAAATTAATGTAAAATGGGTACAGGGAGGGATTGAGGCAAAGAGTTTAAAAGAAGCTAAAGAAAAAGCACAAGCAATCTTTGTAGAAGAATATAATTTTACACCTACTAACAAAGAAATTAAAGAAATTAAAGATAAGAAAAGGAAAAAATAAAAATGAAACAACTAAAAATAATAATAGATATAAGAGAAGAAGATATTGACAGAAATATTATCAACACAGAAAAAGTAAAAAATAATATAATCAAAAGTCTTAATAGATTTTGGAATATAGAAGCTATAAATTATGAATGGATAAAAAATAACGGAAGGAAATAAAAATGAAAAAATATGAAGTATTTTGGTATGAATATCATGACCCTTTAAATTGGGGAGATACAAGAGAAGAAGGTATAAAAAATTTATACGATAGTCTACCTACTAAAGATATACACCTTGACCCTAATGAAAATGATGGATGGGTAGAATGTGTTTGTATAGATGAATTTGAAGCAAAAAATCCCGAAGAAGCAAGGCAATATGTTTTTGATAATTACGATATTAATTCAGGAGTTTTTAGTATTTTTGATGAAGAAGATTATATAGTAGCAACAGAAGAAGGATTAGAAATACCCAAAAGAAAAGGTAATAAATGCTAATAATAGACGATAATAATGTATGTAAAGTATGTGGGGCATATATGGATAATCATAATATATGTGCGAATGGGCATAATAATATACCTGAAATAAAGGAGAAAATAAAAATGGAAAAAAAAGAAATTTATAAAATTATAAACGAATTAAAAAATAAAAATACTTCTGATAAATTAATTCAAAATAGAATGTGTAATTATATAGAAGCCAATATAGACGAATTTATAGAAACCTATGAAAATTAAAAAAGTGAGGTAACAACATGGACATTAAAGAAATAAAAAGAAAAATAAAACTCTTAAAAAAATTCAAAAAAGATACTAAAGTAGGCACTAAACATAGAAGGGATATTAATAAACAAATTAGAGATTTAAAAGATACAATAGAAAATGATTTGCATTGTAGTGACCCTGAAAAAAAAGCAATCATAGCTAAAATAAATTCTATCTTTATTCATTATTCTGAATTAGGCAAGTATACAGTAGAGCAGTTAACTAAGTATTATCTTAAAATTAAAACCGAATATGATAATTCACTTAAAGGTAAAATTAATAAAATATTGCAAGGTATATATGATAAAAGAAAAAATAAAGGAAAAGAATTATTATATTATGATATTGAAGAAAAAGAAAAAAGAGAGGTAACAATATGGATATTAAAGAAATAAAAAGAAAAATAAAACTTTTGAAAAAATTCAAATTGATTTTGCATTATGATGAAATAAGAAGATTTTCAATGGTAGAGTGGGAAGACTTAGGCAAGTGGAATAGTAGAATCATTGTAGTTGAAAAAAATGAAAAAATAGAGGGTATAGATTTAAGAGAATTAATGAGAGCTGATATGGTTTTTGTAAAAGAAGGTTATAAAATAAAAATATTTAAATCAAGATATATTATTATCAATGAGGAGAAAAAATAATATGAAACAAAAAATAATAAGTGACATTAACTTCCTTAGAAAACGAAGCGAAAAAACAGATGAAGGAACGGCAACCGCAATATTTAGTGTGTTAGAGGATAGTTTAGAAGGTGTTAATGGATACGGGCTTTGTGCGGTGCAGATAGGGATTTTATTAAGGGTATCTATTATTCGTTTGCCTAAGTGTAAATTAAATCTTTGGAATCCTAAAATTATAGAGAAGTCGGGCAGGTTTAGATTTACTGGAGAAGGCTGTTTAAGTTTTCCAAATTTATTTATAGATACCTCAAGATATAATAGTATTGTTGTGGAAAATGGAGATGGTAAAAAATACGCCTTAGAAGGGCTTGAGGCGGTAGTTTGTAGTCATGAAATAGACCATCAAAACGGAAGATTATTTTTAGACGCTAAATGGAAAAGGAGGCGTTAATATGAGAAAATTAAAATTCTTTTGCGAAAATTGCGGATATGAAAAGGAATTAACGGAATATGAACTTGCTGATAACGAATCTTGTGCCTTATGTGGTAAAGAACTTATGATGGAAGAAGAAGATTTTAATAAATTAATCGCTGACGATTTAGACAATCAAGAATTGGAAGATATGAAAATTAATATCAGGACTAGGGGCAACGATAAAACATGGTATGCTATTGAAAATAATATTGACAATCCTTATATTAGGTTGAGATTGCGTCAACAATTCTTTGAAGTTGGGGGCAAAAATCCGAAAGGAAAGGGGGTAAAAATATGAGCAAATATAACGGTAGTATATGGGGCGAAAAACCTCCTACACAAAAAGAAATTAAAGGTGCTGAATTAACTTATACTGACAGCATACATACTTTAATTGATAGCGAGGGTAATTCTTATAATGTTTCTTTAACGATTAGAGATAATAAATTGATAGCAATATGGGAAGGAGAGGAAATATGTTTTAATTTAAATAAATGTAACATAGAAATAAAGGAGAATTAAAATGGGAATAACTTATTCAGAAGCTGAAAATATTTTAATTGAAAAATTAAAAGAAAAAGGAATAAAATTTACTGATGGTTATAGAATAACAGGAGAAAATTTTAAAATAGATTTTAGAGGAAAAGGATATTTACATCATGATTATGAGAAAATAAATATAACAATATCTACATTAGGTTATAGTTCTCAATATCCTCATAGTATTAAAAAATATTTGAGAAATTTTGATATTATTAATGGAGACTACGATAAAATAATAGAAAAAATAAATTTTATAATATCCGAAAATAAAAAAATGGAAAAATTATTACAGAAAAATGAAAAACTTGGAAAGGAAAATTTTACTAAGTCTTTATTGAAATTTAAAAAATATAATCCTAAAATGTCTGAATATGTAAATGGATTTGAAATACGCACGAATAATTTAGTTGTAACTATCTGTCCTGATTCTGATGAGAATATAGAAATATCTTTTAAAGGAAATTACGAAGATTTAATAAAATTGTTAGATAAAATAAAGGAATAACAATGTCACAATATCGAGTAGTCATAATCTCGGAGACTGGAAAAGTAATGAGTAAAAATTGCGACATTAGAAGTGATGTTGACCAGTTTATTCTTGAAAATAATGCTAGAAAATTTAGAATTAAACATAATGATACAGTTATAGAAACGGATAAAGGAATTGTAGAACAAAAGGATATAATATGAAAAAATATAAAAAAATGAAAGTCGAAAAAAGAACAATTAGACAAATAAGAAATTTTTGTAGAAGTTTATATTATATTCAAGATTTTGAGGGTAAAGAAATAAGATGGATACCCTTTACACAATATGAAGATGTATTCATAGAAGAATATATTGAAAACGATACAGAATCTTTATGTCGTTTTCTAGGTATAAAATATATTATAAAAAAAGACAAAGTATACCCAAAAAAGAAAGGAAATTAAAATGCCTAACAAAAAATTCAGAGTATATTATAAATCAAACACAGTCTATCACATAGACGTTAAAGCTAAAGATTATATAGAAGCACAGTTAAAGGCACAAAAAATAGATGGGGGAGATTTTGAGCAAGAGGGTACTGGAGATTGGGAATTTGATAGCGTAAAAGAATTAGATTAAGAAAGGAAAAAATAATGAGAAAAAAACAAGTAATAACAGGATGGGTAACTGACCCTCAACTTTATGATGAATGGGGTATGTGTCATATATCAGAAAGAAAGGTTATTTATAGAAAAAAAAGATTTGATACTCCATATAAAATTAAAGTAACCATAGAAGTATTAAAAAAGGAGAATAAATAATATGCAAACTTTCTCACTAATCTTTGTAGCCGTAGTGTTGTTGGTGTTTTGTGTAGTAGATTTATACCACTTAAAACAAATGTTAAAGACTATGATAAGTATGGAGAATCATTTAGGCAATATAGAACAATGGAATAAGATGGGATTTAAAAAAAGGAAAAAGAAATGAACATTATACTATACAGAATTTTTTACGTTCTTATGGTGATTAGTTTTGGGGTTTTATCTATATCTAATCCCGTATTAAAAATGAAGTTTATAGGTGTACTTTTAACAATCGTTAACGGGTTATTGCTATGGAGGTAATGATGATTTGGTTATCTGATTTTATATTTTTAATAGTTATATTCTATATAGCTTATCGTTTAGATAAATGGAATGAAAAGGAAATAAAAAAAGAGAGGAAACAAAATGAAAAGATATTATTTTTGGAGGAAATTTAACTCAGGTTGGCTTCAAACTGGATATTCAGATGGGTATTCAAGTATAAAAGAATGTAAAAAAGATAATCTAGTTTCTATGGGAATGGGTAGTGAGTGGTTAATTTTAAAAGCAATTGTTATCGAAAAAGGATAATATGAACATATGTAAAAAATGTAATTCAGAAGTAACTAAAATACCTCAAAGTTATATTTCATTAAATATAATAAAAAACGCAAAAGCTTTTCGTTGTCACAAATGTCAAAAATATTACGACAAAGCAGAAATAGATATTCAACCTACAATCGTTTATAAATGCCCTTACTGTAACGAATATCTTTTAAATAGTGAGCATTGTTATTGTCCTTATTGTGGTATGGAAATAAAAAAACCTTTAATTAAGGAAGGAATATGAGAAAAATAATATTAACACTCCTACTTTTAATTATCTTCTCTCATAATAGCTATGCAGGGTTAGGGGAAGTGATGGATGATAATAATGGAAGTGAGGGAGATATATTATTACATAGTGGAAGAATACAAAAGAATAAAAATGATGTAGGTACTTGGTTTACTCCTCATTATGCTGATAGCAATAGAGTTGAGGGCTTAAGTAACAATCTTGGTTATAATAACAGTCAATTAATTAGGAATAATAATAGGTTAGATAGTTTAGAATCTTTACAATATAATTTAATGGGAGAAGTTAATATTTTACAAGGTAGGCGATTTAAATTTGGGATGTACGGAAAGTACAATATGAACAGGTCAAAAACGTCGGAGGTCGGGTTAAAATTTACAATATCTTTGGGAGATAGTTGGGAAACGAAAGAATTAATTAAACTAAAGAAACGATTAGAACAGTTAGAAAAAACAAGGAGTGAAAAATGAGAGAGCATAAATATAAAATTTGGGATAAAGAGAAAAAGGAAATGATTATGCCTTGTGATATTCCTTTTGAAATTGATTGTAATATACAAGAATTTTTAGAGATTATTTTAGGAGGCTGTTCAGATAGATATTTTCCTTTACAATACACAGGACTAAAGGGCTTATGGGAAGGAGATATTGTCAAAACAATGTCTGGTGATATTGGTGTTATTGAATGGGATGCCATTGATGCCTGTTTCTCAATAGTCGGAAATGCTTGGAGTACAAATTGTTTAATGTCGAATGAGGAAGTTATAGGCAATATATATCAAAATCCTGAAATACTAAAAAATATAAAGGAATAATATGAAGTGTAAAAAATGCGTTGAACAATATGAACAATTAAAAAAAGAACGGGATAAATACAAGGCTCTTTGTATGCTTGATGATTTAACTAATTTATATAATCATAGAAAATTGCATAAAGATATTTCTAAATATTGTGCTATTCAGAAAAGACACAAAACAAAATTCTACATTGTAATGATAGATATTGATAATTTTAAAAAAATAAATGATACTCTAGGGCATAATAAAGGAGATGAAATCTTAATTAAAACAGGGAAGATATTAAAAAGAAGTGTAAGAACTTACGACAAAGTATATAGGAATTATAAAGGGGATGAATTTATTGTTATTTTTAGGAATAGTAAAGATAAAAAAGTTTTACCTACAAGAATAAAAGAAAATTTAAAAAAACATAACATTAATGTAAGCGTTGGGGTGTGTAATTTAAGTAAGTACTGTTTAAAAAAAGTTGATAGTAGAATGTATAAAGATAAAAGGAGAAAAAAATGAGAAGAAAGAAAACCAAAATATTAGGTCATAAAAATCAAAGTAAAATAAAGAAAAAAGAAAAATTTTTAAATATTTTAAGACTAGGTTGTTGGATATTTAAAGACGAATATGCAAATACAAAGGAGAAAATGAACAGAAAAAAAGTTAAAAAACCGAGGTGTTGGAGATGTTTTAAATACCATAATAATACAGGAGGTATATATAAATTAATACCCTTTGGTAGTTTTAACGCATATAGAATATACCCTACTATAAAATTGCCACAGCCTATTTGCGATAAATGTGTTAAAGAATTTATAAAATGGATAGTAAATGGAAAGGATAAACAACTTGACTTGAAGCATAAAATATGATATACTTAATATAAAGGAGAAATGAAATACAATACACAATTTACTGTGATGGTTTACGAATTGCTGAATTTCGATACGAACATGATAGAGATGTAGCTATTGACGCATTACGTGAATCAGATGATGACTGTACATGGACTACTTAGGAGAAAAATAATATGAAGAAGAAAAATAAACGCTGTTTAGAATGTAAACATTGTTCAAAAAATAGACTTAAAAAATGGCTACCTAACGGTTTTTATTGTCCTGAATTAAAAAAACGTATTAAATTCACAATAAAGCATAATTGTATGTCTTTTGTGAAAAAACCAAAGGAAACTAAAATGAAAAAGAAAAAAGAAATCCTAAAATCATGTAATAAATGTGACAATTATAAAGATGGAGACTATGGAGCAGATTGTAAGGTAATATTAAAATCTGAAAAACATCCTGAATATGGACATGAAGTGGGAAAAAGATTAGAATTTACAGTAGCAAATAAAAATTTTAAATGTAAGCATTGGAAGAAACGTGTTAGCCTTTTAAATAAAACAAAAAAATGGGCAACGAAAAATAATCTAGCAAATAAAATAAAAGAAAAAATAAAGAATGTTAAAAATAAAATAACAAGTTCTTATGCCTTTGACCCTAATATATTATCTGGAATAGTAATGACATTGGTTTTTGTAGTTATCTTTAGCTCGATTGTAAAAACTCATAGAAAACATTGCCCTAAACATTCAAAAAAAGAAAATGTAATAACTACCCCAATAAAAAAGAAAGAAAAAACTATAAATATAGTAGATAAAAAAACTCCCGAAGGGACTATAAAAAGTTTTAAAATAGACTCTCTTACAGTTAATGGAGAAGCTATTACTGTTAATATTGCGAGCGAAATAGTTGTTCCTGTAAATGAAAAAGAAGAAATACAAAAAACTGTAAATATAACAGAAGTGTTATCTTACTGTGAATCCTGCGGAGGATTACTTAAAAATAGGAGAAAATAAAATATGTGGTTCTTATTTATTGCATTAACAATTATAGTAGTAGTGCCTTATGCTTTAATAAGGGGGGCAATAACTTCTGCACTTCGTCCTGTCGAAGATATAGAGACAACTACTACTTCTAACGAACCTCAAGAAGTAATTATTAAAAACTCTAAACTTAATCTTGATAACATACCATCATGGGAAGGAGAAGAACATAAAAAATTTGAGTTTAGACCTCGTACTTTTAATGAATTTATTGGTCAGGAAAACGCAAAGGAAAGAGCGAGAACAGTTCTTAGAAAAATTAGAAGGAAAATGAAAGGGCATTTTATAATTGATGGAATTAAAGGTCATGGAAAAACTTCTTTTGTAAATCTAATAGCAAATAATTTAAATGCTAGAGTAATAGAAAGGATAGGTAAACAGATTGATGAAGAAAATTTAGAAGGTATCATTAGAGAAATTAATGAAAGCGTAGAAGAACATGTTATTTTATTTATTGACGAAATAGATACTATGAATTGGAAAATGGTAAAACTTCTTAACCCTATTATTGAAAGTTTTAAAATTAATGGACTAAGAATAAAGCCGTTTATTTTCGCCTCGGCTACTATCAACAAGCATATACTAATAAAAAATAATCCAGATACCTTAGATAGAATTGCTACACATATTAAATTTACTCGTTATAATTCAACTGAAATAGGGCAAATTTTGGCACAATATAAAAATCAAATGTATGCTACTGAAAATATTTCTTCTAATGTTATAGAACAGATTTCTAAAAATTGCAAGTTTAATCCTAGAACTTCAATAGGTTTATTAGAAGAATATGTAGTAGAGAAAAATATGAATAGGGTTTTAAAAAATTGTGGAGTAATTAAAAATGGATTAACTGAAAGAGATATACAAATATTATCAATATTAAAAAAATCATCTAAAGCGTTAGGTGCAAATTGTTTAGCATTGAAAAGTGGAATGTCTCAAAATGAATATTTAAGGGAATACGAACCTTTCTTATTAGAATATGATTATGTGAACAGAACACCTTCTAGAATCATAACAGACAAAGGAAAAAAACTACTGGAGGAACTACATGAAATTAAGTAATAGATTAAAAAATGAGAGCATTGTTTATTTAGAGGGTTATATTACTAAAAAAAGAAATCGTTCTTTACCGACGTGGAAAGAAAATAAAATTAAAAAATTAATAGAAACTAAAAAGAAAACATTAAGCCAACAATCTTGGGATATTTTGGAAAACCCTCTTTTTAAATTAGCAGAAGCCGAAATTATAAGAGAAGGATATACCGAAAAATATATTACAGATGGAAAAGAAAAATACGAAATTCCTCCAGAAAAAACTATGTTAATGATGTTAAAAATAGTAGATACTGCTCATCAGCAAGGTCAGAGAAATATATTAAGTCGTTACTGCAAAGGATGTTAATGTTAAATAAATATAAAAATTGGTTAATAGTAAATGAGAATTCTGATTCGACTGTAAAATCTTATATACAGAGAATAACAGATTTTCTTAAAGAAACGTCTATTGATAGTTTAGATGAAGATGTTATTATTAATTATGTTTTAAAATTAAAAGAAAAGTTATCTTCTTCTACTGTTAATGGGTATAAATGTGCAATTAAATCTTTTCTAGAATTTTTAAAGAAAGATATTAAAGTACCTAGACCTGCTAAAATAGAAGAAAAACTCCCTGAATTTATAGACAGAAAAACATTTGAAGATGAAGTCGTAAAAATGGCAGAAGTTATTTGTCCTAATCCTTTGAAGGTTAAAGCCACTTTATACTTTTTATTTTTTACTGGTATAAGAGAGAGCGAATTATTAAGTCTTAAAAGAAAAGATATAAACTTAGAAACAAGAACAGCTAAAATTAAAATTAAAAAAACAAAAAAAGAAAACTTAGTTATATTTCCAGAGAAAGTTAGAGATATAATAAAACATTATTTTACTATTGAACCTGAAAAAATTAACGCTTTCAATATGACTTTAGGAAATATAGATTATATATTTAGAGTATTAAATCCTTATTTTAAAAATATACATTTACATATTCATTTATTTAGACATAGTTTTGCAACATATTTACGTAGTAAAAATTTTGGTATAGAAGATATAAAAGAATTAATGGGGCATAAAAGTATTCAGTCTACTATGAAATATGCTCATGCAGATATTAATAAAATAAAAGAAAAATATGATAAGAAAATAAAATAAGGAGACTTCAATGAAAAATAAGAAAAAACCAGATATTAAATGTTCTACTTGTGGAAGTTTTAATATAGCCCAATATGACTACATGTATAAAACTGTTTTTCAATGTCGTTATTGTACTTATGCTTGGGAAATAAAAACACAAACAGGTATTGATATGCAAAAACTTAGATTTATAAATGAAAAAGAAAAATATAAAAAATGGAATAAATTAACAAAAGCCGAAATTATAGAGATTTTAATAGATATGTTTGGAGACCATATTGATTATTTTAAACCGAAAGGAAAGAAAAAATGAAAAAATTAGAAGCCCTTATAACAATTATCCCTTACATTGTATCTTTCGGGGTTGCAGTCTTTTTAATGCTCTATATATTAAATGTAGTAATGAATATAGATATTACTTATTATATAAGGTAATTATAATCTTATACTGATTATATAGGTAATCATATACATATATATATAGATATATAGTAATTATTAATATAATACTTACGAATACAATATTTATAATACGTACGTATATTCGTAATAACTACGTTATTACTCATAGGAGACAGATAATTATGAAAAAAAAATTATGTAAAAAATGCGGACATAAAAAACTATTAAATAATTTTTATAAAAGTAAAATATATAAAGATAATTATACCTCTAATTGTATAAATTGCTTGCAAATTTATAGAAAAAAACGAGATAAAAAAAATAGAAAATTAATTAATAAACAAACTAGAAAAAGAAATAAAAGATGGAGATTAAAGAACCCTCTTTATCATAGATATAATTCAATGCAATATCGTTGTAATAATCCTAAAGCACCTGCATATAAAGATTATGGAGGTAGAGGAATTAAAGTTTTAATGACTTTTAAAGAATTAAAATATCTTTGGAATAGAGATAAAGCATATAATATGAAACGACCTAGCATTGATAGGAAAAACAATGACGGTCATTATGAAGTATCAAATTGCCAATTTATTGAATTTAAAGATAATGTAAAAAGAAGATGGAATAATATAACATTTAGAAGTTATCAAAGAAAAACTTTAGATACTTTAATAAATACTAAAAACAAAGACCTACTTATTGCTAGACTTGCTTTAGGAGTGTCAGGCGAGAGTGGTGAGGTTGCTGAGAAAGTTAAAAAATATTTAAGAGGGGATTATAGTAATTTATTATTAAAAAAGCATTTAGAAATGGAAATTGGGGATATTTTATGGTATTGTTCTACGTTAGCTCATGTGATGGGATTAGAATTGGAAAAAATAGCAAAGAAAAACTTAACAAAATTAGCTAAAAGAAAAGAACAAAATAAAATCAAAGGTTCGGGAGATAACAGATAGGAGAATTTTTATGTGGCAATTATGTATTGGATTAGCTTTTTTAATATTTTTATTAATTATGATAAGTTTTAAAAATCATAATGATAAAATAGAAAAAGCACTTTTAAATAGGCAAAAAGGAGTATGATATGTTTGATAAAACTAAAAATTATTTATGGACTTACAAAGAAATGGGATTACCTTTTCAAACCAAAGAAGTAATAATTGTTGGAGAAACCGCAACTGCTATTAAAATTTCATGGAGAGAATATCCAAGATATTATTGTAAGTGGATTTCAAAATTTATGTCTTTTAGTTATATTGAAGAAATAATATAAAAAGGAGAATAATAGATGAAAAAATTTATACAAATAATTTTAAGTAGTTTAATTATCGGTAGTATTATAACCTTTGTAGGTTTTGTAATATTATGTATAATTATTATTACAAAATAAAGGAGAATAAATAAAATGGGAAAACGACAAACAACAATATGTACTCATTGTGGAGTTGAATTTATATTTTTTTGTGTCCTTGTGGTTTTGATTTTAGTAATTTCATTTTTAGCAATAGCAAGAGTTGAGGAAGTAAAATATTTGAAAGGTTTAAAAATGGAGAAATATATATTAATAAAGGAGAACAAAAATGAAAAATAAAAATGGATTTGGTATAATTCAAGTAATAATGTTTATTTTAGTTGTTGGTATTATTTTGGCATTATTTATTCCTAATATAATTAGAGAATATGAAACGAAAAAAACTACTACTATACAACAAGATTTTTTCCCTATAAATACAGTAGAAAATGATAGACCTATTGTTAAAGATGGGGATTATTTTTTAGAAAAAGCTACTACTTATTTTAACACATCGGGAGATAAATATTCAGAAGTAGCTACTGTTTATTTTTTAAGAGATATTAGAAACGAACTTAGTGAATTAAATAAAACTTTAAAAGAAAGGACTAGAAATGAAACTAATTAAAATAGGTAACACTTATTATAATCCAAAATATATAACTTATATTAAAGAAAATAGTTATGGAGAACTTATAATTGGTCATGTAGAATCTTGGGGTCATACTCAAAATGAAAATCTTGAAGAAACTCTTTTAAAACTACGGAAAGAAGAGGAATAAAAAATGAATATTATGAAACTTATAGTTACAGGGATATTGTTTATAATGAAAATTAAAAAAACATTATTAAATATTGGATTAATAGTTGTAGAAATTATGGCGATTGTATTTATTCCTTATGGTATAGGACGGTTAATTTGTCCACCACAGGAAATAATATTTAATTGGTTGGCGGGGTTTATTATATTAATATTCGGAGTAATGTTGTTAGGGATGATTAGCTGTGGTGTTTACGGATTATTTAAGGCAAATCAAAATTGGGTAAATAAAAAATAAATTTGTTCCGCTAACCTTGACACGTAAAGAACCATATGATATAATAGGTATGTAAGGAAAGGAGAGTTATGAGAAAAAATTATGATGAACTTTGGGAAAATTTAAATGAAAAAATCAAGGAATTAGAAAAAAAAATTGAAAATAATAGAGAACATGCAATTAAAAACGACGATAATTTTGGTCGGCATAAACATTGTAAAAAATGTGGAGAACCTATAACGAATAGTTATAAGTATATAAGTATTCCTACAGATTGGGGGCTTTCTGTATGTATGAAATGTATACAAGAAGAAGGAGTTAAAAAAATAAAAAAGGATTGGGAACAAGAGGATTTTGGAAAGGAAAATAATGGAAAAGAAAAAAGATAACTTCTTATCAGAAATAGACAGAAGACTAGGTATTGTAATAAAAGTTTGTAGGTCTTGTGAAATGGAATTTAATACTCTACATAAAGAGGATTTATATTGTGGTATGTGTACTGTATTTGGGAAATATGAAAATCCTGTTCTTAAACCGAAGGGGCGAAGATAGTGAAAAAAGTAGTTACAAATTCTCGCATAGGTAATGCTTATAAAAAAGATGGCACAGAAATGTTTAGTTTGTCTAAATTTAAAAAGGGCATGTTGTCATTTTTAAATCCTGTTGAATGGGCTAAAGATATTTACGGAATGTTTAATGTTAGAAAGCTCACAATATGGTTAGTAATTATTGCTTTAATTTTTGCTTACGGATTTTGGAAAGGAAAAGGCGATAGACCTATTGATTTAAATATAGGTAGGTATCAAGAAGTTGTGATAAGATTAAATGGAGAGCAATTACATATTTATAAAAATGGAGAAGTTTGGGTAGAAGAATATAAAACAGGAAAAAAGATTAAACAAATTAAAGTTAAAGACGTACCATTTCTTAATGATAAATTAAAACCTATAAAACTAAAGTTAAGACCTATTTTTGTTGCAGGTGGTAGTACAAATGTTTACGGAGAAAATACGGGAGAACTAGGAGTGGGGTTAAGTTTTCTTGAAGTTTGGAAATTAAGTTTGGAAGGATTTATTACAAGCAACCCTGCAATATACGGAGGAATATCTTATTCTATTACAGATAATGCAGGTATCGGGTTGGGAATCGGGAAAAATATAGAAAACTTTGACACTAGAGCTATTATTTATGGAAGGATAAGGTTTTAAATGACATTATTTGAAAGAATTGAAGAAATAATAGAAGTAAAAATAAATCAAAAAGTAACTTCTAATTTAAGAAAAACATTTAAAGATTATAATATTACTTTAACGTCTTCTGGAGAATTAATTATACTAGATGAGTTTTATAGAACTATTGAAAAAAAGGAATTACAACAAAAATTTCAACTGGAGGTAGAAGGAGAACGAAGTAAAGCAGTATTGAAAATAGCAACAATATTAGATAGTGACTTGGGTAAAATATGTTAAATAATATAGAAATAGAAAAACTTTTACATGATTTAAAAAGAGCAAGTAAGGTAGTAGTTTTAATTAGAGATGAGAAAGATAAGAAAAAACGCTATTTAATTGCAGATTTATTAACAGATGAATTAGATAGATTATATGCTGATGTGGAAGAACTAAGAGAAAGTGGTGAATAATATGAGTGAAAAAGTTTATTGTAAAAATTGTAAGTATTTTAGTTATCAGATTGATAATTATTACGCATATGACCCCGATAAAAAACCTTATTGTAACAGAGTAAAAAGAATAATAAAATATGCTGATAGTTATCTAGAGCCTAGAAAAGTTCGAAAAATATATGGTGGATTTGATTGTAAAACGCAAAATGAAAATAATGATTGTAAAATTTACAAACGCAAGTGGTATAAATTTTGGGTAAGACCTATGACAAATGGTAAAGTAGAAAGAATTAAACCTTGGACATTACCTACAGTGGAGAATACATTAAAAACTCCTAAAATGGTAAATCCTAAAACCTACTCAAAATCAGAAAAAGAATGTCCTAAATGTTTTGGAGAAGGAAAGGTTGTAGTAAGCGGTGATGAAGGAGGACTTAAGTATTATGATGTAGATGTAGCTGGATTCGACCCAACTATATATGAAAAATGTTTACAATGTTTTGGAACAGGGAAAATAGGAGTTTAGAATGACTATATATAGAGTAAGTGAAAATACCGAATGTGGACATGATAGCTGGTTTTTCAAAAATAAAAAATTAGCCAAAGCTTTTTTTAATTCTCTAGAGGAGAAAGAAAATTTTATTGAAGAAGAAATTTTTGTCAACACTGAATTAAAGAATGTTAAAAGAAGTTATGATTAAAATAAAAGGAGAATAACAGCATGCCTTACATTTCTAAAGAAGGATTAAGAAGAGAACAACTTCAACAATATGACACTGCTAGAAACGCTGGTGAGCTTAACTACCAGATATTCTATTATGTTAAACATGAAAATAAAATAAAAAAATTCATGATAGAAATGTTTGTTAGTAAATTTTTAGGAGAAAAAAAATCGTACCAAAAATTCAATGACATGACAGGTTGTTTAATTAGATGTTATAGAGAAATTGAAAGAAGATTAGATTTTTGTGCTGAATACTTATTGGAAATTATGGATAGTTATGATGAGGAAATTAATAAATATGAGGAATTGAAATGTAACCTTAACGGGGACGTTACTTAGGAAATAAAAGATAGGAGTACATTATGGCAGGTAAAATTAAATACACTACGTATACCGCAGGATTTATTGAAGCCGACACTAGAAATGCAGGGGCTTGGAGAGATATAATCTACGAGGCTCTTCATCATCCTGATTTGGAAATTTATGACCCTGTGAGGAGAGAAGCTCAGAAAACAGGGAAAAAATCTGGAGAGCATGTAGATTATGTTGTAGGATTAAAGAAAGCAGGGCGATGGGAACAATTCATGGATGAGATGAATAAAATTTGGCTTGGGAATATCAAGCCCTCACACGACCTGCTGGATGTGTTTAAATTGCTTAGATATAGAAAAATAATTGACGGAAATACAAAGCCTGAACTAGATTGTTGGGCTGATTATGAAGCAGTTATTCGTTCAGATTTTATAATTGCTTATATGAAAAAAGGAGTACAAACAGTAGGAACTATTATAGAAATATTCCTCGCTATGTTATTTAAAATTCCAGTATATCTTATATTGGATGCTCCAAAAACAGAAACAAACTCTACTTTAGTTATGATGGTTATGTATTCTGGAGGAGAAATATTCTATTCTGTTAAAGATACTGTAAAATTTATTCAAGAAAAATACAAATTGAAGAGTTAATATGAAAAAAACTTGCTCTAAATGTAAAAAAAGTAAATCAATAAATGAATTTCATATTCATATAGGTCATAAAGACGGGTTTTCGTCTGTATGTAAGGAATGTTGTGAAAAATATAGAACAAAATATTATAAAAAACATAAAAAACAATATAAAAAACTGAGAAATAAAAAAAAAGAAAACAAGAAAAAATATAATAAAATATGGTCAAGTAAAAATAAGCTTTCTGGTCGTTACAATGGCATAAAACAGCGATGTAATAACCCAAACACCCGTAATTATAAACATTATGGAGGTAGGGGTATTAAATGTTTAATGACTTTTGAAGAATTAAAATATCTTTGGAATAGAGATAAAGCTTATAATATGGATAGACCAAGTATAGATAGGATAGATAACGATGGTAATTATGAAGTGTCAAATTGTGAATTTATGGAATTGAGAGACAACATAAAGAAAATGAATGTAAATTTGAAAAAGAAAACTTAACGGAGGAGCAATGCGTACTTTCAAAGGTGGGGCAACTCGCAATAATAACGAAGGGAAATACGATTATGAAGGGTTTTTTAGTCCAGTAGTTTTAGAAGCATATGGGAAATATATGAATGGACATAGGAAGCAAGCCGATGGAAAATTACGCTCGAGTGACAACTGGCAAAAACATTTTGGTGAGAATCACTTTTCAGTGTGTATGAAAAGTTTATGGAGGCATTTTGTAGACCTTTGGTTTTTGCATCGTGGATATAAAAGATTTGACAGTTTAGATAATCATGAAATTGACAAAGAAGAAGCGATAATGGCTATATTATTTAATACGATGGCATATGCTGATAAATTATTAAAAGATAAACTTCTTGTTAAAGGGAAGGAGAAAAAAGATAACAATGGAACAGGATAACCGTAATGTAACAGGATTTTGCATTTATTGTAAAGAAGAATTATATGAGGGTGATGATTATGTTGTGGTTAAAGGGAATAAATATCATATAGGTTGTTATAATTTAATAAAAGAAGAATTCGAGGATGAAGATGGATTTTAAAGAAAAAGTTATAGTAATAGATTGGGCTATGTTTTTACATATGAGTGCTCATGCGTCAGAAAAACACAATATGCCCATTCCTACTTATCTTGCTATGGCAATGATACTGGGTAATTTAAAAAAGATTGGTCTAGAGCCTTGGGATGAAGTAATTATTGGGTGTGACCATATGAGTAGTTGGAGAAAAGAATTTATACCTCAATTAAAAGAGGATAGGAAAGAAGCGAAAGAAAAAAGCGGAATGGATTGGGATAAAATTTATTCTAGTTTTAATGATTTGTTAGACAAAATAAAAATAAGTACTAATTGGAATATCGTGGAAATACCTCATGTAGAATATGATGATATTGCTTCTGTCTGTTGTCGTTATTATAAAGATAAAGAAGTTGTGCTTCTTACTATGGATTCAGATTTAGAATTATGTTGGCATTATAATAACGTAAAAATATTTAGTCCTCATCGTTTAATGAAAAGATATAAAGTAAGACCTGAAAAATTTAATGTGTACAAACTATTAGCAAAAATGGTAGCAAATAAAGGGCATAATAATTTAAATATTTCTATTAATACTGAAGAAGATTATAAACTTAAAGAAAAATGTATAGACCTTATTAATTTACCAGAATGGGTTGAACAATCTATTAAAGAAAATTTAGAAAAACTTCAATCTAAATCAGATGATATAAATAATTTTCCTTTTCATAAATTAAAAGAAACTTACGGAAGTTTATATAATAATAAAAATAATATCATAACATATGAACAATGTATAAAAAAAGAAGAACGTAAAAAGAAAAAGAAGAAACTAAAAAAGGCGAAGAAATTATGAAAAAATTGATAATGACGCTATTATGTTTAGTATTGGTTTGTAGAATTTTTGTAATTTCAAATATTAAAAATAATAGTATTGAAGTGGGTAATGATATTACTCAATGGTTACAAGGTAAAAAAATAATATCCGTTACTCAAAGCAGTGAACGCAATATTAATTATATAACAATAATAGCAGAAGCAAAAGAAATTAAAAACAAACAATAAAAGGAGAAAAAAATGGAAGTTAGAAAAGAAATGCCCGAAGAAGTAAAAAATCAAGTTATAGATGGGAAGAAAAGAGTTGTTACAATTCCTATTCCTAAAAAAGAAGAAGATATTATAGCAGAGAAGAAAAAGAAGAGGAACGTTTTAGCTCAGAATCTTTATAAACTCAGTTATAATGTTCTTAAAGGTAAAAGGGAATTAGTAAAAATACAGGAAGAAATGGAAAATTTAGATGCTCAGATAGGAACAAGAATAAGAAAATGTGCGGATAAATTAAAACTTAAAAAACAGCCTGAAAGACAGTGGAGATTCGACGGAAAAGCGAGCTTTATAGGTGTTTATAATCCTCCAAAAAAAGATATAAAAAAATAACTGCAGAATAGAGTAATGGTAACTCACAGGTTTCATAAGCCTGACATGAGGGTTCGATTCCCTCTTCTGCTACCATTTACAAAAGGAGAGTAATATGATATTTAAAGTAAGTTTTAAAAAAGATAAAAAATTTCTTGTTAGGATTATTCTTAACGACGGAAAAAACGTTTGGATGACTACTACTGAAAATGTAGTTAATTGGTGTAGGAAGAAACCATTTAAAGATGGAGAAAAAGTTGATGTAAATTATACGGAAAAAGATGGACAATATACTGCTACAAGAGTATGTGAAGAAGGCAAGGGCAGTGATACACCTCCTCCAGAAAACAATACTAATACCACTCCTGAAAAAACAACCACTGAAAAATATAAAGGGACAAACAGTAATTATTCGACAGGATATATGAAGTCGAAAAATCCAGAAGAATCTAGACAAATAAGGGCTTTAAGTATTTTCTCTTCTGTTACTCAAGCAGTTCAGGCGTTGGCAGGGCATGTTGACCTTAATAATTTAGGAGAGGTTATAGAGAGTTTGTATGACCGTTTCGATAAGAAGTTGCCAAAGGTTAAATAATTATCAGGAGGATTAGATGAGAAAATCTATTTGGGTTATTTATTTGTTGTTGTTTTTTATATCGTTAACTATATTTAATCAATCTAATATAATAAACGAACAGAATATTAAAATTTGTCAAAATGAAGTGAGAAACCGTAATTATTCTGTTAAAAATAATAAAAGTTTAGAACCTAATTTTAATGTTATGCTGTCTTCTACTGTGAAAGTATATAATAAATTATCTCAAGGAACAGGGTTTATATTTAAAATTGATAAACAGTTTCTTTATATTTTAACTGCTAGACATCTTATAGATTTAGAAAATAAAATACGTTTAGATGTTATTGATGTTAAAACAAAAAAACGTATTAAAATAAAAAATATAAATAAAGCAAATATATATATAGACAATCAAGTAGATATGGCTATAATAAAAGTTCCAAAACCCAAAGGGTCTTTTATTCGATTAAAATTATCTCAAAAGCTTCCCACCATTGGTACTAGAGTTTATACAGTAGGACATCCTTTAGATGCCGATTACATTGTTAATACGGGTATTGTGTCTACTTATATAACAGCTACTCTTTATAATAAATGTAAAAAATACATGCTAATATCCGCACCTACTTTCGGAGGGAATAGCGGAGGAGCGTGTGTAAATAATAATAGCGAGGTTGTAGGAATAATAGTAGCAGTAACTAATCATCATACTGTATTAGCTGTAACTATTACTCATATTAAAAGATTTATAAAAGAATTGGGAATATGAAAAAAATAGATTACAAAAAGATAAAGTTTTTTGGTGAAACTATTTATAAATTCTGTGGATATTTTAAAGTAAAAAAACCTTTAACGGTAAAACCAGACAGAAGAATAAAAACCTACACGGCTTCTGTTTCTACTCTTGTACATAAAGTAACAGGAAAAAATGATTATATAATTCGTTATAGTCCCGAAAGCATTTCTGAATTAGATTTTTGGCAACTAGCTTATGTAGTGCTTCATGAATTAGGGCATATAAAAACTAGAATTACTAAGGATGAATTTGCTACGGAATATAGAGCAGAAAAATTTGCTCATGATATGATTAAAAAGCATTTTGGGTTTTTGTATCCTAAATATCGTAAGTATATTTCTTGGTATATTCAAGCTTCGAAATCAGATGTTTATACTGAAGTATTCACAACATTAAAAAAAAAGTTAGAAAGACAAGAAAGAAGGAAAGATTATGTTACTACCTAAAATATTATTTATTATAAGCGGAACATTGTGGGGTATAGAATTATTGCCTCAAATTATACGTACTTACAAAAAGAAAAAAGTGGGAGATATTTCGGTTTTATATCCTTTTATTGGAACATTAGCATTTCTTAGTTTTTTATCTGCGAGTTTGTTAGAAAAGAATTGGATATTATTATTTACTCATATATTTCCTTTTATTTGTATTATAGTATTTTTGTTTCAAATGTTAATATATAGGAAAAAGAAGAAAGAAAGAAAAATAAAATGTTATCTTTGTCACTGTAGGGCTGGTTACGAGAATAAGATAGCAAGTGAAAGAGAATGGCTTTGCGAATGTAGTTGCCATAAAGGGAAATGAAAGAAATGAACTGTAAATACTGTAAACGAAAAATACCGAATAGTAAATGGATAACTATCAAAGGTTGTAAATATTGCGATACTAATTATCATATGAATTACAAGATATTTGAAAAAGAATATTTTAAAATGATAAATAAACGTCTCGCTAACCTTGACACGCAAAAATAAATATGGTATACTATAATTAAAGATAACGGAGGGAAATAATGTCTAAAAGAAATTCAAAACAAAGAAGAACGAATCCAATATCTCCAAATTTAATTTTAGATAAATTAAGAGTTATTAGTATAATTGGAGAAATTAATGAAGAGATGAGTAAAAAAGTAATTAAAGAAATTATAAAATTAGATTATTTATCTAATAAAACAATTACTATTATAATTAATTCTCCAGGTGGAGATTGTACAGAAGGTCTTGCCATTGTAGATGCAATGAAAATGTGTAACAGTCCTATTCATACTATAGTTACTGGATTATCGGCATCAATGGGAGGTATTATTTCAGTATGTGGAGATGTAAGAAGTATAACTCCTAATGGTTTTTGGATGGCTCACCCTATGGCAGGTGGTACATATGACTATATAAAACATGTAGAAGATTATCTAAAGTTTATGAAAGTTTTAGAAAATAAAATGGAAAAAATATTATCAACCCATACTAAATTATCAAAAACAGATATTAAAAAATATACTAATGGTCAATTGTGGTTAAATGCTGACCAGTGTATTGAAAAAGGAGTTTGTGACCGAATAATAGATAAAGAAAATTATGAGAAAAGAATTCCTTTAGCTTTCCAACCTAATAAGAAAACAAAAAAAGGAAAAAGGAGAAAGAAATGAAAATTAAGATATTACTTAAAGATTCTTTGGTATGTAGAGAATATGAAGCTCATAGTTTTTGGGAAGGAAATAACACATTTTATATTAGATTAAAAAATAATACTGTTCATGTTTATCCTATGCAACATATTTGGAGATTGGAATTACCATCCAATTCTTTAAAGAAAATTTCTGTAATAAAAGAAAGATAATATGAATAATAATTCGCAACATATAATTTTAAAATATTTAATTGATTATTTAAAGATTAAAAATATACCATATAAAAAAGCCGGCAAAGTAACTATGGTAATATGCCCTTTTTGTAAAAAAGACCCTCCTACTGCAAATATACTTCCCAATACTAATATTATAAAATGCCTTGGATGTGATAAGACTTATAATTTAATTGATATTGTGGCTCATATAGATTTTCCAGCAAAAGGAAAAGCAGATGAGGAAATTGTTCAATATATAAAAGACTTATTAAAACTTGATATTACTACGAAAAGTGATATTGATAATATTAAAACTCATTTTGATTTTTATGTAAAACAAGGATTTGATTTAGTACCTGTTGTTAAAGGAGGAAAAAGACCTATTGAAAAAGCATGGACTACTAAATCTCATAAAGATAAAACAGAGTGGGTAAGGTGGTTTAATGATGGGCTTAATGTTGGGATAAAGACAGGAAAAAAATCTAATATATTAATTCTAGATATTGATACTAAAGTAATTCCTGAAAATTTAAAAAAGTTATTAGGAAACACTTTAGTACAAGAAAGTAGCAAAGGATTTCATTATTTTTATAAATATGATAAAGATATTCCTAAAACTAGAATAGACGGATATGAACTTGACATAGAATCTGAAGGAGGTCAGGTTGTAATTTTTCCTAGTTCTATAAAAGGAATACAGCGTAAGATGCTAGGATTAAAACCTGTAATAGAATTACCAAAAGAGTTGAAAAAATTTCTATTAGAAAAAATGACAGTTCCACTCAAAACTAATAGTGAAAAAATAAGAGAAGATATTCAAACTGAAAACTTTTCTTTGGGAGTAGAAGCGAAGGGGAAACGCAATTCTTCATTGATTAAATTAGGCGGTATTATTCGTAAAACATTAAACGCAAAACAAACAGAAGATATGCTTCATGTAATAAATAATCATATATTTGAAACTCCTTTACCTCCTAGAGAAATATCTGCAATGGGAAGAGAATTAGATAGATATATAAAAATAGATAATCAAGAACTTGCTCACGAAATATTAAAGTATTTAAAAACGGTAGAACATTCAAGTAAAACTGATATTGAATTAGCAATATATGATAAATTTACTTCAGGAGAAAGAAAGAAAATTTTAAATTCTACTTTACATTATTTACAAAAAGAAAATAAAATAGTTAGAAGAGGTAATTATTTTAAAGCAATTAAAAGTATGGAATGGGATGATTGTATTTTAGATGCAAGTCAACCTGTAAAATTTAAAGTCCCTTATTTAGACGAAGTTGCTTTTTTTAATTATGAAGATATGATAATCATAGGAGGGCAAAATAAAACGGGAAAAACAGGCGTGGCTATTAATATACTTAAACGATTAGTTGACCAAAAAATAAAACCTTATTATATTTATAACGAGACGGGAGCAAGGTTTGCAAAAGTAAGTTTAAAATTAGGAATGAAAGATGGAGATTTCTATCATGTATTTGCATCTGACCCTGAAGAAGTTATTTTTGAACCTAATTCAGTGGTTGTTTTTGATTGGGTTAAACCTTCTGATTTTGCTCGAAGTGTAGATAAAAGCACTCCTATTTTTATACAAAATTCTCATGGTATTAAAGAAATAATACCTATAAATGATTTGTCACCTTATCATAATTTTAAAAAAACTAAAATATATACTAAAAATGGATGGGTAAATTTACAAAAAGTAATTAAACATAAATGCGATAGAAAAATGTATAGATTAATTACAAAAACTAGTATTGTTGAATGTACAGAAGACCATTCTTTAATAATTAATAATAAAACAATATCTCCAAAACAATTACAAATAGGAGATAGATTAGAAATAATAGAACCAGAATTAATTAATGAAAAAAATATAGATATTGAATGGGCATGGTTTCATGGTTTAATAAGTGCAGAAGGGCATGTTCCTAGATATTATAAATCTAGAGATAGAAGAAATAAAAGAACTTCTCATTTTTCTTTAGTCAATAACAACGTAAGTTTATTAGAAAGAGCTTCTAAAAGTTTATCAAAATTTGGAATAGATAGTGAAATTGTACTATATAAATCTAATAAAAAAACATATGTACTTAGATTAAAAGGTATGAGTGAAAGATTTGAAGAAGTATTAAGTCAATGGCATATTAATAAAGATGGTACTAAAAAAGTTCCTCATTTCATTTTAAATGCAAATGAACAATCAAAAAAGGCTTATTTGAATGGATATATTGCAGGAGATGGTAATATATGCCCTGATAAATCTTTTCGATTTGGGACTACCGATAAGCCTTTATTTACTGGAATATGTTATATTTTAAAATGTTTGAAATATAATTTTACAGTAGGTTTTGTAAAACCAAAAAATAAAAATCATAATAATTTTTATACTGCAAAAATTAACCTAGGTAGTAAATGCGTTTCAAATAGACCTAATAATATGATAAAATATATAGATACTTATGATTCTAAAGATTATATATATGATTTACAGACACAAGACCATAGTTTTAATGGTGGAGTAGGGGACTTAATAAATTTACATAATACAGATAATGTATTTTCGAAGTTGGTAGAAAAATGTAAAAAAACTCATAGTTTTTTGATTTGTTTTGTACAATTAAAAAAAGATAATTCATTTTTTGCTCCTAATCAGATTGGACAATATCCTGCATTACTTTGTAGATATTTATATGAAAAAGAAAATGATGGAGAATATACTTTGTTTCAAGTAGATGCAATGAGAGACCCTAAAATATTAGGTGGTAAAAAAACTTACCAAATACCATGCAAATATGATTTTGATACAAGAGAAGTAAAAACTATATCAGAAATTAAAAACGAGGAGTAATATGTCATTGTTAACTTTGGATTTGAGTACAAAATGCACTGGATTTGCTATATTTACAAAGGATGGTAAACTACTTAAACGTGGTCAGATAAGTCCAGATAAGGATATTAATATCTATTTTAAAATTAGATATATAGTTGACCAAATTAAAAATTTATATACTGGTATAGATGAGTTGGTTATTGAGGATTTATATTATGGGGTGAATGTTCAAAGTCTTTTATTATTGGCTAGATTAAGTGGGGCTGTTGTTGATAGTTGGATAAGTCATAAATTTAAATTACCTACTTTTTATACTGCTTCTCACGCAAGAAAATTAGTAGGAATAAAAGGAAATTCTCATAAAGCAGAGATACAACTTTATGTAATAAACAAATACAAATATGCTCCTAAAAAAGCTATCGAAGAATATGGATGTATGATTAATCAAGTTAAAAATTTAATGTTTGTAGAAAAAAGCAAAAAACTTAAAACAGAAGTAGAGAAAAACGAAAGAAAAAAAATCTTAGCAAAATATAAAAGACAGCTAGGTAAAATAAGTACACTTATAGAGGAAGAAACTGGAGTAGGAGAAGACCAGTCGGACGCTCTGATATTGGGGCTTGCCTTCGTGGAGGAGAATAAAATATAAAAATATGTAGGTCAGAGGACTACCACAGCGAGATTAAACTCTCAGTATAGCGATGGGTAGACTGCTTGGTGCACGTGGGAGAGGCACGAAGGATTTATTTTTCTAGTATAAATTAGGTAGAAAAAACCTAGCTTCAAAAAAGAAGACTGACCATATTTTAAAAAAAGGAGAAATAAAATGATAAATGAAGGTGATATTGTAAACATTTTTTGGGAACATTTAGACGCCGAATATGAAGTAGAAGTAATATCTAGACCTGGAGCAGTTGGTTATTGTTGGACTTTTAAACGAAGAGATGGTATTATTATAGTTATACGTAATTTTGGTAAAATGGTGAAAGCTAGAAAAAAAGAAATAGAAATTATTGAAATTGGAAATAAAGATATTTTAAAAAGGGGTTGATTAAATGATGAAAAAAAAGAAAACATCTCTCAAAAAAATATGTAAAAACCTTGACATAGATTGGTGGAAGGGTATTGTATTATTAAGATTATATAAAGAAGGGAGAATAAAATAATGTATAAAACATGTGCAGATTGGGATGCTAACATATGGGAAGTTATAGACCTAGCTACAATGAAACCTATTAAAAAAGTAAGATGGGCAAATGATAAGTCGGGGCATTATGCAGTGTATAAGTTTGATAAAAATGGAGAAACTATATGGAATGAAAAAACCAGAGAGGTAGAATCTATAATAATAAAAAAACCAATTAAATTAAAAAGAAAGAAATTATCTTTTTATCATAAATTTATTTACAAAACAATTATATTTTTAACTGTAATTTTAAGGGAAATTTAATAATATGTCAGATAAATTTAACACATTAGAACAATACTTAGTTGAAAAACTCCTACCTATCGACCCTTACGCCCGAAGGACTCGTGGAAGCGGATGTGGAAATGAGATTTGTGATGTTTTTAATAAATACTTTTACATAGAAGCAAAACAAAAACTTACAAAATCCAATATTATAGTAGATTATAAAAATGAGTGGTTAAAATCTCTTAATGATATGCCAATAAATACTTTAAAACCTTTACTTATAGTAACAGAGAATAAACAAGGTGAGAAGTTTGTGACTATGAATGTGGACGATTTTTTTGAAATAGTATATGAGGCTAAAAAAAATGAATAAAGTGCAAATAATAAAAAAAGTTATTGATAAAGCAGTTGAAAACGGATATAAAATAGAAGAACATAATAAATGTTTTTTTGATGAGTATATAGATTTCGAATATCCTTATTTATATTATCATGAAGAGTATGTAGCAAGTTGGGTATTACATATTAATGAAATTATTTTTTCTCACGATTTCGCTAAAGCTTTCTGGAAACAAAAAACACCTAAAGAATGTAAATACTGTAATAATGAAGGAGGATATTTTGATATGGTTGAGCTTGGTTGTCATTTTGGTGCTGAAAAACAATGGGTATCATGTTCACAATGCAACGGCAAATCTAGGAAAAAAGATTATATTTGGAGAATGAAATTACGAGAAATGGTAACAGAAAAAGAACCATTAAAATATTTGGAGGGATTTTTAGATGAGCGATTTCAACAAACGAATGTCAGAAATGGAAAATAGATATAATACAAATCCTATAAGTAAAAATATTAATCCTCTCTCTACAGGATACAAAGAGTTGGATACTATTCTTAATGGAGGTATTCCTAGAGGTTGTATTACTGAAGTTTATGGAGCAAGAGATACTGGAAAAACTACTTTAGCAATGAGTGTTATTAAACATGCTCAAAAAAAAGGTTTGATAAGTTTATATTTTGATTGTGATTATAGTTGGGATAAAGAATATGCTAAAAAAGTTGGAATTGATTTTGACACTTTTGATATTATAGTTAGTAAACCAAATGAAATTATGTTACAGGCGATTGAAATGTTGATAGATAAAGGTTTGATTGATGTTATTGTTATAGACACTATTACTTCTTTAGCTATAGGGAAAATAGAATTATTTAATATTCTACAAAAACTTAGTAAAAAAATAAAGAAAAATAATGTCACTGTACTTTTATTAAATCAAATTAGGCATAAATTTACTCAAGAAGAAACTGTAGTATATAAAAATTTAATGGAATATTATGTAACTTTAAGAATTCATATGGAATATGTGTGTATGAAAAAAAGAGATGGTAAAATATTATTTAAAAATATACGTACAACTGTAGTACAAAATAAATTAGATACTGATTTAAAAAAGACTATAATAAATATAGGAGTAAATAATGAGTAAAAAAATGACTAAAAAAGAACGTTTAGAACTACTTCACAAAAGTATGAGAGAAATAAACAAAGATGCAAAAAAAGATGTTATTCACTTTGGCAAAGATGAAGATGACGTTGAAAAAATATCTGTAGGAGTACCTGAAATTGACGAGTTATTAGGTGGTGGTATAGCATACGGACGTGTTTCTACAATATGGGGAGGGGCAGGTAGTGGCAAGACAACTGTAGGATACAGTCTTGTAACTTCGGCACAAAAAAAAGGAAAGATTGTCTATTATATAGCACTTGAAGGATTCGACCCTAAAAGAGCCAAGAAAATGGGAGTTGATTTAGATAGTTTACTAGTAGGTCATTTTTCAAAAGCAGAACCAGCTTTAGACAGTATTGTTAAATTTGCTAGAGAGGGGTTAGTTGATGTAATTATATTAGACAGTATTCAAGCACTTTCTCCAAAAAATGAACAAGAAGAAAAAAGCGGTAAACATAAAAGTTTAGAAAAAGATACTATGGCTTTAATTGCTAGAAAATTATCTCAATTTTTTAGAGTAGCAATTGACCCGATAGGAAGAAATAAAGTTGCAGTATTTTTAATAGGACAAACTAGAACAAGCCTAGGTTCTTTTATTGCTCTTGAACAATTATCAGGGGGTAATTCATTACGCCATTACTCTAAATTAATCTTACATATACGTCGAGGACAAAAGGCAGATTCGCCTATAGAAAAATATAAAGAATATTATACTGAGGATGGAAAAGAAAAGTATAAAACTAAAACTAGGATAGTTGGGTTTGATTGTGTTGTGGTGTTAGATAAAACTCAGATTACTGGCACTAAAATAGAGAGAACTAAAATTCATATCCCTTATTATTATGAATCAGGTTTTTCAAAAATAGATACATCTAAATGCTCTAACTGTCAAGAAACGTTTGGGGAAGATGGGTTATGTAAATGTCAGCGTGAAGAATTAGAACCTAAATTAATAGAAGAAAAACCTAAAAAGAAACGAGGCAGGCCTCGCACTAAAAGGAGAAAAAATGATTAAAGGAGATAAATTAAAAGTCTATATCAACGGTAAAATCGAAAAAGGGGAATATATAAAATTTGACACACGTAAACTTATTAATGTAGAATTTGTAAAAGATAAGGGAGCAAGGATTGTTGTTAAGTTACCTGATGGAAATATTATAGAACGGAAAAAGAATAGAGATTTAGAAAAGGAGTAATAAAATGTCAAAACAAAAAAAATGTTTCTGTTGTAAACAAATTAAAAAAGTAACTTCAATAAGCTCCTCATCCGATGGAAAAGGAACACCTCACATAGTATGTAAAGAATGTAATCATATAGAGGAAAAATGAACGTTACAGATAGAAAAATAATAGCTGAATTTTGGAAAGGTAAAACTTTATTAAGAATTTCGGCAATGATAGGGAGAAAAGGAGATATTGAAAGAGTAAAAGACGGATTAAAACGTGGAGAAATTCCCGAAGAGAAATGGAGTAAAAATGAATTGTCCTAAATGTAACAAAAAAATGATTTTTAGTAGTGCAGGGGTAAGAGACATAACATATGTAGCAACTCTTGGAGAATTACACCCTACTGTTATTACATCTTCTATTACAAAAACATATATTTGCGAAAATTGTTTTGATGTTAGCGTTACTGAAAAGGTATTTGAAAAATATTATCCTAAAGAAGATATAGAATATAATAAAAAGATTCTGGAAAAGAAAATAAAAATAGATACAGAAGTTGAAAGAATAAGAAAAGAGACGGATGAAAATGAAAGTTAATGCTTACGACCCAAAAAAAGATAAGAAAGTTTTTGCAGGGGTTTATTTGACAGATAAATCTATTTTTATTAAAACAGTATCACAAAAGAACTTCATGATTGTGGAAGACGGTTACGGAATACAATGGGAAGTAATGAAGCAATTAAAAGAGTGGGGCTGTAAAGAGATTCATATTAAGTTAAATAAGGAAGTGTATGAAGTTAATTTTGAGACTTGGTATGAAAACGGAAATATAAAAAATTACGGACATGGAAAACAAAGTTTTTTTAAACTGAAAGGAATGTGGAAGAAATGATAAATTTACCTTTTAATCGTATTCATGACCCTTCTGGTTCTTATGGAAGATTATTATTTCCTATATTTTGGAAAATAAATGACAGGAAAGAAATTCGATGGTTAGGATTTTTTGATGACTATGGATTTAGAATAACAGATGGTAAAATGGGATTTCATAATTGTACAAAAACAAAAATATATTAAAAGGAGAATAACCAATGAGAATATTAGAAATAGAAAAAGATTTTCAATCAGAAAAAACGTTACCTAACATATTAGATACTATTAAAGAAGATATTGAAAAAATAGATTATTATGCTGGTATAATGAAACAAGGGATAACTGTTAATCCTGAAGAAGCTAAAAATGCTCTGAATGACCTCACAGCTAGATTTATGTCTTTAAAAACTGTATTAGCTATAGCAGAAACGGAAAAAAAGAATCGAGAAATACGGGAATATAATAGACTTAAAATAGACGCAGGTAAAAATAAAACAAAATTCACTTCAACTTCAGCAGTAATAGAAGCAAGTGGGGCTGTATCTAGTTATAGGAGAGTTAGAAATATTATTCAGGCGTATGTAGACAGTGCTGAGAAAGGTATTTCTACCATGCAATCGTTATTAAAATACTTGGCAGAGGAACTAAAACTTAAAGGGAGAAGTTAATGTCTGAGAACATATTTAAAATTTGGGGAACTAGAAGAAGAATGTTATTGACAATTAGAACGGAAATAGATTTACTTCATATTAAAAAAAATTCTTTTTGTTCTACACATAGCCATAAATTTAAGATTAATCGTTTTTTTGTAATATCAGGAAAAGTAAAAATAGAAACCGATTATGGAAGTCAGATACTTAACCCCAATGAAAGTTGGACAGTAGAACCTCCTATAGTACATAGATTCATTGCTCTTGAAGATAGTGTAGTAGTTGAAATGTCGTTTATTTTTCCAGAAGATAGTCAAATACTTCCTATCGATATTGACAGGCAATCTCAAGGTGGTCGTATTATTAACGGAGAAGAGGTTACGTTAGATGAAATGAAAGAGAAAGGTTTGTTAGAATTATGATAGCTAAAGTATTCACATCAAGTTTTTTTACTGAAATGTCATTAGAGTTTAGAAATAAAACGTTTCTTAAAAGGTTTCTTAATCAAATAAAAATAGATACTAATTATTATGGGTTTACAGTTAATAATATTATAACAGAAAAAGACTGTAACAAAATGGGAAGTAATGTCGTAATTGATTATGATTTAATAAGGTTAACATGTTGGGATAATTTAGAGGAATGTGAAGAACGATTAAAGATAGGATTATAAAAAAGGAGAAAGAAATGAAAATAATAATAGCAGGTAGTAGAACAATTACAGATTATAATATAGTTGACTCCGCTATGTATGAGGCAATGTGCAGTTTGCACATAAGCTATGAAATGATAAGTGAAATAATTAGCGGTCATGCAAGAGGAGTAGATAGATTAGGAGAACAGTGGGCGGTTAAAAATTATAAAAAATGTAGCCTATTTCCTGCGGATTGGAATAGATACGGAAAAAGTGCTGGTTATATTAGAAATAGAAAAATGGCTGAATACGTAGGAAATCAAAAGGCAGAAACTGGAGTTTTAATCGCAGTATGGGACGAAAAAAGTAAAGGGACAGGAATGATGATAGATATTGCAAAAGAGAAAGGTTTAAAAGTTTATGTCCACAAAGTCTAAACATTTAATAATTTTAGTTGGTAATATAGGTAGCGGTAAATCTACTTACGTTAAAAAATATCAGGAAGAAGGTTATGTTGTTATTTCTAGAGATAGTTTACGATATGGTATAGGTGGAGGGAAATATATTTTTAATAGATATTATGAGCATATTATTTGGGAGACTGAATTAAGTATGTTTAATAAGTTTCTAGAATTAGAAGAAAATATAATAGTAGATGAAATTGGTTTAAATAGAAAATTGAGAAATCGTTATATATTATACGCAAAAGAAAAAGGATATTCAATTACTATAATAGAAATGCCTATATTTTCTATGAAAGAATCTGTTGATAGACGAATGACTAATCCTCATTGTCAAAATGATAGAAATTTATGGAATACTATATGGGAATCATTTAATGTAATGTATGATGCCCCAAATTTTAATGAAGGAATAGACGAAATAATAAAGGTAGGTAAAAATGAAGTTAGTTAACATTTTTTCGGAATATAGAGAATTGACTCTTTTTTGTCGTAATGATAAAGGAGAATTAGAAATTGAGAAAGTAAAAGATTTCTTTCCGTATTTTTACGAAAAATGTCACCAAGGTAATTTTAAAAGCTATAAAGGAGAATCACTTAAAAAAATGTTTGTATCTTCTCCTTACGATATTAAAAAACAATGTAGCAATAATGCTTTTGAAGCCGATATTATGTTTACGAAACGTTATATGATAGATAAAATTAAAACTCTAGAAAAATGTCCTGTTAAATATTGTTTGATTGATATTGAAGTACAATCTGATGAATTGCCAAATGTCATAAGGGCAGAACAACCAGTGAGTTGCATAACAGTTTATAACTCATTTTCTAAAGAATATAAAACATTTTTTCTAGGAGAATATAAAACAGAATTTGATTTAATAGAAGATTTTATAAATTATATGAAACAGGAACAATTTGATGTGTGGCTTTCATGGTATGTGGGATTTGATTATACTTACTTATATAACAGATTTCCTGATTTTGCGGAAAGAATAAGCCCTATTGGCAAATCTAGATGGGGAGGAAAAGATGTAAATTATCCAGCAGGGTTGAGTATAGTGGATTATTTAACTTTATTTAAATCATTTACTTTAAACAAAGAAAGAAATTATACCCTTGATTATATTGCAAATAAATATTTAGGAACAGGTAAAAAACATGGCAAAGTAGATTTTTCTAAAATATCAACAGAACTTAAAAAACATAATATAGAAGATGTTGAAATAATGGAAAACTTAGAAAAAAAATTCAAATTGATGGCTCATTATGATGAAATACGGAGATTTTCTATGATAGAATGGGAAGAATTAGGTAAATGGAATAGTAGAATTATCGACATGTTAATTTTAAAAATAGCAAAAAAATTGAATATAGTATTACCTACAAAAAATAAAGAAAAATCGGGCAATGATTTTGAAGGAGCATATCGAGAAGCATATAAAACAGGAATTCATTTTAATAAAGGAAAATATGATTTAAGCGGTGCTTATATGTACGCTATTATAGATTTGAATATAGATTCTGCGAATATTGTAGAAAATTCATCTGAGGATACTATACCTATATCTATAACAGATAAACAAACAAGGAAAATAATAAATACATACAATATAAAACAAAACCCCAATACTTTATTACCCGTAGTTTCTAAAATGCTGATTGATGAAAAAAATATTCTTAAAACTAAAAGAAATAAATTAGACCCTAATACAGAAGAATATGAAGATACCGATAAAAAATATAATGCTTTAAAAACTATAGTACTGTCTGCTTGGGGAGTAATGGGAAATAGTTATTTTAGGCTTTATGACCACAGAGTTGCAGGGATGATTACATCTATTGTTCGTGATTTGATATGGTTTGTAGAAGATGAATTAAAAATTTTAGGGTATCCAATAGAATACGTAGATACGGACGGGTTTATTATAGATGATAAAGGGAAAGATATATCACCTTTGTTAAATACATTAGTTAAAAAATGGGCTAATAATAGATTTGGCAAGGAATTATCAATAGTATTTGATTACGAAGGTAATTTTGAAAAATTATTTATTTTAACTACATGCAGATATATAGGGTATATTAGAAATTCTACAGGATTAAGAAAAGAAGTAAAAGGGTTAGAGATTAAAAGAAAAGATAGTACTTTGTTTATGCAAAAATTCCAAGATAAATTATTACATAAGCTTATGAATAAAGAACAAAAGCCAAAAGTGATAAAATGGATAAAAGAACAAGTAAAAGAAATAAAAACATCCCCAATTGCTGAAATAGCTTTTCCTTGTAAGTTAGGACGTAAACCAGAAGAATATAAAAACGTTCCGATTTTTTTGAGGGCATTAAATTTAACTGACGGGTTTACTAAAAAAGTAGGTAATGCTTTTTATTATATTTATATGAAACCTTTTGGTTATGAAGAAAAAACAATAACACAAGATTTAATTATGACTTACGGTAAAGACGGAAATGAAAAAGGGTTTAAAAATTTAACAGAAAATAGATTAAATAAAGCAATTGAAAAGAATTCTATAAGCGTAGAAAAATTAGATGAAGATGAAAGATTTGAAAAATTAATAGAAAAAGGAGTAGTTAAAACTGACCAAATAAAAGTAAAAGGAAAAATAAACAACGTACTTGCTTTTGATGATGAGCAGTTTGAACATATTAATCGAGACAATATATGCTGGCAGACTATGATTTCTAGAAATATATATATGAAATTGGAAGCTATATTTTCTGCAATGAAATGGGATATGAAAGAGATTATATGAATAATAAATGTAAATGCAAAGAAAAAAATCAATATCTTATAATACTTGATGTAGGTATAAAATGTACTAAATGTTTTAAATGGATAGGGAAAGTTAGGTCTAGATTTTATAAGCGAGTTAGTATTAAAAAGAATTCTAAAAAATATAATAGAAAAAAAGCTAAAAATAAATTACATAAACAATTACAGGAGGAATAATATGGAAGGGATATTTATTAATATTTTTATAGTAGTTTTTGGGTGGTCACTTTGGCTACATGGATATTTTACAGGTAAAAAAGAATTGAAAAAGAAAAAAAGAATTCCAAAGGACTTGGAATTAGGGTAAACGAAAAAATAACACCAAACAAAGGAGAAAGCTTATGATTAGGTCAACACATGTTAAGGATGATTTGAAGATAGTTGCTGATAAGAAGGAAGCGGTTACTTTGGCAGATGTAGCACACGTTCTTTCATTACAGTGTAAGATTTTGATGGACATTAAGCAAAATCAAGTTACAATAATGAAAAATAAAGGTATAAAGCTTACAACTGTCGAAAGAACAGAAGACCGCAGAGAAGGTTAAAATAACTGGTATTAGCCGAGAGAGGAAGTGTACCCTCTCTCGGTTATTACTTGTTCCGCTAACCTTGACACGCACGTAGAAATATGATATACTATATATAGAGGTAAGTAGGTTCAATTAGACTATATTTAAACATCTAAGGAGGTTTTTAGAATGGCAAAAAAGAAAACGTTAAAAAAGAAGAAAATAAACGAGAAATTATTTATAGAGCTGTATAATTTAGGTAAAAATGATTATGAAATTTCTAAACTCTTAAAAATAGGAGAAAGAACTGCTTCTAGGCTTGCTCAACGATTAAGAGAAAAAGGAAAACTAAAATTAAGAAAAACAAATCAAATTGAGGATAAATTAGGATTTGTAGGACTTGAGAATTTAGATGAAGAAAAACTTAGGAAACTTGCAGTATCTCAATGGAAAGTTCCTAAAGGAATTAGAAAAAATAAAACAAATGAAAAGTTTAAAATTTATTTGTATACTGCCGACCAACATGTACCAGACCATAGTATCCCTGCAAATAGGGCAGTTCATAAATTAATGGATGATATTAAGTTTGACGGTTTTCGTATTGTAGGAGATTTTCAAGACCTCGGAAGTATAAGTCATTGGAATGAGCATCGCAGACTTACTTTAGAAACACAGAGAATTAAAAAAGATTATATTGTAGGAAATACTCTTTTAGACGAATATGATAAACGTCTTCCTGAAAATTGCGACAAAGGTTTCTTTTGGGGTAATCATGAAGCATGGCATGATATTTTGATAGAAAAATTACCAGTATTAGAGGGCATGTTAAACCCAACTACTGAATTACATCTTAAAGAACGTGGTTATAAAGTTTATGAGAAATTAAATCACATTGAAAAAATAGGTAGACTGTCAGTAACTCATGGAGTGTATGCTAATGTTCATGCAGTTAAAAAACATATTGATGAGTTCAAAACTAATGTATTATTTTTTCATACACATAGCATTGGTTCAAGGTCTTCAAATTCCCCTGCGAAAGAAATAGCAATAGTAGGTTATAATGGAGGATGTTTATGTGACAAGAATCCCGATTATTTAAAAAATAGACCTAACAAATGGAGTCATGGTTTTACAATAGTTTATTATATGCCTAATGGTTATTTCTTTGTTGATAATATTAGGATAGTTAAAGGTCGTTTTATTTATAATAATAAATTGTATGATGGTAACGTATAAAATAAAAAGGAGAAAATAATAATGAATAAAATCACGCCACTGAAATACGAAAAAGTAGATGATAATACTCTTAGAGTTATTGCGGAAAAAATAGATGATATAGAGTTGGGTCTTTTAGTTAGAAATAAAGAACTTACAGATAAAAACATAGGACTGATACAGGAGCAGTTAACTACTGGTATTGAAAATATGAAGAAAAAGTTAGAGAGTGATTTGGAAATAGAGAAAGGAAGATTAGGGCATATAGTTGGTTTAATTACAGAAGCTGAAAAATTAGGTATAAAGGTAAAAGAAATTAAACCTGCACCTGTTAAAAAATAATAGATAAAGATAAGGAGATTAATATGTCAATTCATCCTAGTTTGAAAAGTAAGAAGTTTGCGAAGACTCGTAACGTTAGAAAAAAATGGGAGCGTATAAAAAAATTATCACGTAATGCGGAATGGTTATCACAGCATGGTACTATTTACGGATTGCCTAAAGAAAAAATTAAACATATTAAATTGAAAATCAAAGATGAGAAAAAACAAGTAGAAGATGGTACACTTTCAGTAGGATAAAAATAGGAGAATAATTTTGTATATTCGCCAATTAATTTTGACAAATTTTCAAAAACATGTTAAGTTGGAATTAAACTTTTCAACTAGTGTTAACGTTCTTTATGGGGCTACAGATACGGGAAAAAGCTGTATTAGAAGGGCTATTTCCTGGCTGTTTTTTGGAGTACCTTCAGGTGATGTAATAAGGAAAGAAGGTACAAAGAAAACCTCTGTTAAAGTTATTTTAGATAGTGATATTTCTGTAGAACGCATTAAATCTGCCTCTATAAACGCCTATATACTGACTGTAGGAGACGAAGAAAAGAGATTCGATGCAGTGGGTAGAAAAATTCCAGAAGAGGTTGTACAGGCTCTTAAAACGAGTTTAATCGACATAAATGGAGAGTCTATTAATCTTAACATTGCTGACCAAATAGCATTGCCTTTTTTACTTGATAGGTCGGGTACGTTTAGAAGCAAATTATTTAATAAGCTTACTGGCTCAGATATAACAGATAAAGTATTACAGGATTTAAATAAAGACCTTTTAAGAACAAATAGAAATGAAAAATTAGCACAAGAAGATTTAGAAGCAAAAGAGAGTAGTAGGGAAATAATATCAGGAGATAAAAAAGTTTTGGAAGGTATATATTGTAAAGGAAATAATAAATATCAAGAGATAGAGAAAATTGATACCTTGTGTTCTAAGTTGAGTAGTATTTTTACTAAATTAAATGTTAACAAAAAACAACAAAAAGATTTGCAAGTTAAATCTGTAAAATTTCAAAAAGACCTTCCTTCTATTGACGATTTAAAACAAAAACAAACGAAACTTGATAAGCTAATTAATTTACAAGGCAGTATCAAACAAAACAAAACCAATTCTAAATTGATAGAAATGAAAAGAAAAAATTTAAAAGAGATTTCAATATCTTCATTAGAAAATTTAAAAAATATATGGAGAAAAATAGACATGTTTAAAAATTTAAGTAATAAAATATCTGTGAAAAAGAAAGAAATAAAAGAGTTGATAATAAAAAAAGAGGAGGTAAATACTAAATTAACAAAGTGGATAAAAAAATATAAAACAGAGTTACAAAATAGAGAAATTTGCCCTACATGTAAACAGGGTATAACGGAAGAAACAATAAAAAACATAACAATGTAAGGAGAAACAAAATGGACAAGTATAGCATAATAATTGAAACAAATTCAGGACAGTTTTTTGAAGAGATTTTTGAAGAAGTTAGCGGAAGAGGTATTGCTGAAAGGATTAATGAAATCAATGTCGAAGGTTTTAAGAGCAAAAGTACTTCAGGAACGATTGCAGTTCTTCCAAATAACATAAAAGTAGTAAGGCAAGAAAGGCAGTAAAATGCGATTACTCTATATTTCAGATTCTCATATAAAAGGAGTCAATCCTTCTTCACGAAAGGGAAATTATTATCAGGATGTTATGAAAAAAATGTCAGAAGTAATTTCTCTTTCAAAAGAATTAAAGGTAGATGGTGTTCTTCATGGGGGAGATTTATTTGATTCTAATAAAGTGAGTAATTTAATAGTAGATGATTTTGTAGATAAAGTAGAAGAAGCAGGTATCATGTGGTATGTTGTTCCTGGCAATCACGATTCAGAATGTGCAAATTGGGAGAATTCTAAAGGAACATCTTTGGCTCATATATTTCGTAGGTCAAGATATATAAAATTATGTGAATGGATTCATGGACAAGGTTATTCTATTCAAGGGTTTAAATATTATCATAATATAGAACAAGATATTAAAGAAAAAGGATTAAATTGTCATGATAAACATTCAAGATTAAAAATAGCAATCACTCATTCTATGATAACTTTAAAACCTTTTCATCCTGACGTTTTGCATGTGGTAGCGAAGGATATAAAGACGGATTTTGATGTTGTCCTTTGTGCCCACTTCCATTGTACAAGTAATGATACCGAATGTTTAACTTTAGAAGGGTGGAAAAAATATAACCAATTAAAAATAGGAGAAAAAATAGCTAGTTTTAATTTAAATAAAAAAATAGTAGAATACAAACCTTTATTAAATTTGCATAAGTATAATTATAAAGGGTTTATGTATAATATTAAACATCCAAAAACAGGGAAAATAGATATGTTGATTACTCCTAATCATAATGTTATTGCGAATAAAAATCCAAAAAAATTGTTTCCTTATTCTAAATATGCTTACGAATTAAATACAGGAGACCATTTATTAATTAATGCAAAAAAATGGAATTACCCTATATTACATACTTTTAAAAACAAATATTGGGCTGAGTTAATTGGATTTATTATAGGAGACGGGTCGATTAGACGATGGAAATCAAAAAAAGCTATTTCTATAAACATAGCCCAAAAAACAAATAATAATCGTAGATATATGAAAAGATTATTAGAAAAATGTAATTTGGATTATAAATTTAAAAATAAAGGAGGTATAGATATATGGAGGATAAATTATTCCGATAGTTTAAGATATTGGTCTAATTTGAAGATTAATAAAAAAAATAAAAACTTTTTAAATTGGGTTTTAAATAATATGTCAGACAAGAAATTGAATCGTTTGTTAATATCATTACCACCAAAACAATTAAAATTATTATTAAAAGGATTATTAAAATCAGATGGGCATATTTATTCTTCTAATTGGAAAGTATTTTATCAACGAGATTACAATACAATTAAATTAGTTGAAGAACTATGCTTAAGAATCGGGAAAAAAATAGTAACAACTAGAAAACCAAGTTCTTTTAAACCTAGTAATTGGGTATATAGTATTAGTATTTCTAATAGAAGAAATGCTATAATAAATAAAGGAAATATAAAAAAAGTTAAATATTCTAACGTAGTATGGTGTCCTGAAACTGATAATGGTACGTGGATAGCAAAAAGAAAAGGGATACCTTTTATTACAGGGAATAGTTCTTGGGGTATTAAAGAAATTAATGGAACTAAATTTGTAAATATAGGTTGTTTGGGGCGTACTTCTATTAATGAAGCGGATGTAAAACCTTCTGTGTTATTTATAGATACAGAAACAAAAGAATTAAAAATTATAAATCTAAAAACTGCAAAATCAAAAGAAGAAGTATTTGACTTAGAAAGAATAGAAAAAACAAAAGAGTTTAATATAGATATTCAAAACTTTATTGAATCTTTAAAAGATACAAAAATATCTGGTTTAGACTTGAGAGGAATTATTGAAAATATTGGTTCGAAGGAAAACATTGATAAGGATATAATAACCGAAGCTATTGAAAGAGTAGGTACATATGAAATTTAAAAATGAACTTGATAATATAGAGAGAGAAGTCAATAATTATAAAGAAGAAAAAATTAGATTAGAAGAACAGCAGAAGCAATTAGGGAAAGAAGAAAAAGAACTTGTTACTCAGCTTAAAGAAGAAGGAGTAGTTGAAACAGATTTACAAGATAAAATAAACGAATTAGAAATAGACCTCCAAGAAGGAATATTAGAATGTCAGAAAATATTGAAATCGGACAAATAAAAAATAGACTCACTGAGATTAAATCTGACTTAGACCAAAAACAGGGTCAGGTTACGCTTCTCAATGTTCAAATTGAAGATTTAAAAACTCGATTATCCGAGTTAGAAAAGAACAAAGAGAAGTATAAAAAAGTAGTTGAGCTATTAAATATAGTACAGCAAGTTACTAAAGAAAAAGCTAAGGATAGTTTTGAAAAATTAGTAACCTATGCTTTAAGATTTATTTATTCAGAAGATTATAAATTTGAACTTGATTTTAGTAGAAGAGGTAATTTATCTGAAATTAATTTTAATATTAAAAGTCCTGATTTTAAAGAACCTGGAGACCCTTTAGATACAAGCGGAGGAGGGGTTTTAGATATATTGTCGTTAGCATTGAGGATTTGTTTATTAGAATTAAGCCATCCGAGAGTAGAAGGATTTATAGTTTTAGATGAACCATTTAAACATTTGAGCAAAGGGTATCTGCCGAGAGCCGAAGAATTTTTAGAAGCCATTAATGAAAAAATAGGAAGACAAATAATTTTAATTACCCACAAACAAGAATTAGTAGATAGTGCTAAAAACAAAATAGAGGTAAAATAATGAAAAAACCAGAATGTTTTTTATCAAATCCAAGTTATCAATCTCAAGTAGAAAATGATTGTTTTACTTGTTCATTTAAATATAAATGTTTTGAAAAGAAAGAAACCATGTCTTTAGAATCAGTAGACGACCATATAAAAGAGCTATGTAAAAATCCCGAATTTAAAGAAGCTTACGAAGCCGAGAAACCCATTTTTGAACGTATGAGGGAAGAAATAGAGTTACAGAGGGAAATAGAAGATGTTTTGGATGCTTTTACTTCTCGTTTAGATAACGAATATGCTAGGTCTTATATTGATATTCGCAGGGAAATTGGTAGAGAATTGTTAGCGAAAATTGGTGGGTATTATGAATCAAAAAGATGAAATAAATATACCTTTTAATGGTACTGAAAACTATTTAACTTGTAAAGAAGAAGAACTTAATGTACCTAATAATAAATGGCATCATATTAAGCTTATAAAAACTCCTTTTAGAGATAGTTACTCTATAAATGGAAAAAGAATATTCGACCCAAATTATTTTAAAAATTGGAAACTCGCACCTTTAACAGCTTTAATCAACCATATATACAAGGCATAATGAAGAAAAACTATGTACGTTACGTAGGTTGTCAAGAATGTGGACATCAATGGCTTTTAAAGGTAGATGTCCCTATTATTTATTTCATTTATTGGGCTTGGTTAGCGTCAGTTGCAAGCGAACATATTATAATAATGAAAAGAATTAAACACAATGATTAAAATATTTAAATGGAGGACAAAATGCTAAAAACCGCACTAATTATATATAGCAAACATACAACAGATTATGCAATACAGGTGTCTAAAAAATACAGAAATGTAGAATTTTTAAGAGTTACTTGCCCTCCTACTAATAAAATTTTTAATATTAAAATAAACAAGGAAGTAATTATAGGAATAGGAGGAGGAAGTGTAATAGATACAGCGAAAATTTTAGCTAAAAAGAAAAGGGCTATAGTTATTCCTACTACTGCTTCGGGAGCAAGTGCTACTCCTTATGCTACTGTATGGGGAAAAGCAAAAAGGTCAGTTAGAACAAGAAAACCAATTGTAAAAATAAAAAAAGATATGGATATTCATTTAACTAATAAAGTTTTTATATCTACGTTTTCAGATTGTTGTGCTCATATTTTTGAATCTATGGGGTCTAAAAATGCTACATGGTTAAGTGATTTATATTGTTGGTATGCTTTAGAACGTTTAAAAATTTTTGTTCCAAACAAGCCGACAAGTATGTATAATTTATTACAAGCAGGGCATTATGCTGGAAAAGCTATCGCAATTACAAAAACAAATATAATTCATGCTATTTCTTATCCTTTAACAATAGAACATGGTATAAATCATGGGTTAGCATGTGGTTTATTAATTCCTTATTTTATGAATTATTTAGTTTCTTATAATATATGTAAAGATTTTCAAAGTCTTAATAAAAAAATTAGTACGGTAATTGCAGGATATTATCCTAATAAAATGAAACATATGAATCCCATGCAAATTGCTATTATGGCTATGAAATATAAAAAAATACGTGATAGTAAGGTAGTTATAAGTAAGACTTTTTTAATTGATATTTTACAACAAATAAAGGATGATAATAAATGAGCAAGGGTGAATTTAAATGGAATAGAGAATGGCAATATAATGTTAGACAGGGCGGTGTTATGGATATTAAAACCATGAGCAGGAATTTATTAGACATGAAGACCGTTCTAGATAAATATAAAATTCCATTTACTTTAATAGGAGGGGGATTATTAGGAATAATAAGGGAAGGTACTTTTCTTAGTCATGATTATGATTTAGACCTTGCTTGTTTTGCAGGTACTGAAAAAAATCATCATTGGAAAATGAGATGGGTTAAGGATGAATTAAGAGCATTGGGTTTTTTTATTGTAGATAATTCTTGTGGTAGATGTAAGACGGATTTTTTCATTAGAAATAAAGAAAGAATAGATATTTTTTGGTTTGAAAAAATAGATGAAGAATGGATATACAATAATACGTTACGTTATCCAGCGAGTTTTTTTGATAAATTAGATGAAGTAGTTTTTTTAAATACTAAATTTAAAGTTCCTCATAATCCTATAAAATTTTTAGAATATACTTATGGGAAAGATTGGAAAATTGAAAAAAAAGAAGGGTACTTACAAAATTTAAATCCTAAAGAAGTTAAAAAAAGAGAGAACACATGAAAAAAATAGTATATATTACAATGGCTGGCGATTTATTTCATAGAGGTCATTTAGAATTAATTGATAAAGCAAAAAAATATGGAGATTATTTAATTGTTGGTCTTCATCCAGATGACGTAATTAAAAAATATAAAAGAATTCCTATAATTTCTTATAAAGATAGAAAAAAAATAATAGAATCTATTAAAGGAGTTTATTTAGTTGTAGAAGACTGTATGGATATGAGAAGCCCTACAATGTTTGAAAATTTGAAAAAATATAATGTAGAGACTTTAGTTCATGGAGACGATTGGTTGCCTCCTTTATACGAAAAAGCAAGTAAAGACTATAGCGTTGTTCAAGTTCCTTATTATCCTTATACATCTACGACTAAAATATTGAAAGGTATGAAAGAAAAAAACTCATTAAAAGCCTCTTTAAAGAAAAAAGATAAATTAGTTATTGTCTCTGCTAACGATGCTATCACAGCTAAACTAGTAGAAGAATTTGGGTTTGATGGGATTTGGGTATCTTCTTTTGAGTCAAGTGCTAATTTAGGATTAGTAGATAACGAAACTATTAATCTTTCAGATATGATTAATATAGTGAGACCTATAGTTAATTCTGTAGATATTCCTATCATTGTAGATATTGATACAGGTTACGGAAGCATAGAACAAGTTGTAAGGGCGGTTAAAGAATTAGAAAATGTTGGAGCATCTGCGGTTACTATTGAAGATAATACTTTCCCTAAGTCAAATTCTCTTTGGGGTGGAAATATTGAAATTAATAGTATGGAAAGGCATGGGGGGAAAATAAGAGCTTGTAAAGATTCAACAAATAAAATTCTTATAGTAGCACGAACAGAAGCCCTGATAAGAGGGTATGGGAAAGAGGAAGCATTAAAGAGAGCTAATTATTATGCTGATTGTGGAGCAGATATTGTATTAATGCACTCTAGGGAAGCTACAGGAAAAGAAGCCTTAGAAATGCCTAAACTCTGGAAAAGAGATATTCCGTTGGTTATTATACCCTCTAAATTTCCTCAACTCACAAATAAGGAACTGTTCAATGCAGGGTATTCTATTATAATATACGCCAACCAAACCATTCGCTCCAAAATATTTGGAATTAAACAAATGCTTAAAACTTTAAAAACAGAACAAAATGCTAAAGCCTTAAATGATTGTATATGTAGTTTGGAAGATTTTAGAAACTTGACTCCTATAAAAGAAGCCCAAGAAAGAGCGAGAAGATATGAAAAAGAACTGTAAAATTTGTAATAAAATATTTAAACCTAATCATGGTCTTTCTGATTATTGTTCTAAATTATGTAAAAAAGAAGCCAAAAGACTTGAAAATTTGAGATATAGAACAAAATATCCTGAAAAATTTAAAGAAGGCAATAATAAACGAAGTAAAATTTATTATAAAAAGAATACAGATAAAATTAAAAAATATAAAAAAATTTGGGAAGGTAATAATCCTGATTATTATAGAAACTATCATCAAAAAAATAAAATATCTAGAAATACTAGGACACGGAATTGGAATCAACTTCATAAAACCGAAAGAAATTTAAAATTAAAACAAAAAAGAATAAATGATATTGGTCATAGATTAGTTTGTAATAATAGAGTAAGGATTTACCAAGTTTTAAAAGGGATTATTAAATTTAAAACTACTATAAAATCACTCGGATGTACTAAAGAAAAATTAAAACAATATTTAGAAAAACAATTTAAACCTGGAATGTCATGGGAGAACTATAGTAGGAATGGTTGGCATGTTGACCATATTAGACCTTGTGCGAGTTTTGATTTAAGTAAACCAGAAGAACAAAAGAAATGCTTTCATTACAGTAACTTACAGCCATTATGGGCAATGGAGAATATATTAAAAGGAGCAAAGTATGTTGGCTAATAATAAAAATGAAATAATGATAGGAGTTCCTTGTAGTAAATTTAAAAAAATAATTGATTATAAAAAAGCTATAATTACCACTATTGAATCAGAAGCTATTGGAATGGCAGTAGGAGCATATTTAGTGGGTGCGAAATATAAAGTATTTATGCAGAATAGCGGTCTTGGAAACTGCGTAGATATTATAACCTCATTGCTAGTGCCTTATAATATATCTATTCCATTATTAATAAGTGTAAGGCATACTCCTGAACATCATGAATTTATGGGGAAGATTACTGAAAAATTGTTAAAATTATTAAAATACGAAAATTATGAATTATTAGAGGAGCGAAAATGAACAGGAAAGAAGCTATCGAAAAAATATTACAAGATGTAGAAGATACTGACATCATAGTTTCATCTACAGGTCTTATAAGTAGAGAACTATATAATATAGAAGATAGGTCTTTAAATTTTTATATGATGGCTTCTATGGGAAATGCGTTGGCAATTGGGTTAGGAATGGCTTCGAATACTTCCAGAAATGTAATTGTAATAAATGGAGATGGTTCTGCGTTAATGTCTTTAGGTACTATGGTTACTCATAGTAAATTAAATCCTCCGAATTTACGTCATTATATTTTAGATAACAATGCACATGCTTCTACGGGAGGACAACCTACTTCGTCAGATAAAGTAAATTTTGAAAAATTAGCTTCTAATACAACGGTATATTCAATAGAAAAAGATAAAACAAAACCTCCAAGAATACCCTTATCAGGAGAAGAAATAACTATTAGATTTAAAAAAGCAGTTAATAAAAAAATAGAACAACCAATAGCTTCAATTTTAATACCTTGTTTTAAAAGAGTGGAATTGTTAAAATGGGGATTATATTCTTTGGCAAAACAAGAAAGCCCATATCCTTTTGAAGTAATAGTATTAAATGACGGAATAAAAGACGAAACGAAAAAAATATGTGATGAATTTTCTGACAGATTAAACATACGATATATTTTTACAGGTCATAGAAATGAAAAGAAAATACAATGGAGATGTCCAGGTTTTTGTTTAAATATAGGAGTTAAAAAAGCCAAATCAGATTATATTATTCTTAGCTGTCCAGAAATATTCCATTTAGATAAGTTTGCTGTAAAAAAGACAATAGAACAATTAAAACTTCGTAGAAAAATAATGGTACGACCTAAAGGATGGGATGACCAAAAAAACGAATACCTTGTTTATGTAAAGAAAACAAAAGGAAATGTAGATTTAAATTATTCATTAGAAAATATAGAAAAATTAGATACTAAATTACCTTTCTTTTTAGGTTTTCATAAAGAAGAATTTATGTGCATAGGAGGATATGATGAGGATTTTATAGGATGGGCGTATGACGATACTGATTTCATTATGAGGATGCAAAAATATAGCTGTAGATACGTAGAAATAGATTCCAAAATAGTACATCTGTATCATCCAAGACATAGACAAGGAATAGAAGAAACTAGGAAAATGTATTTACATAACAAAAAATTATACGAATATAAAAATAAACGAGGAGTACTTTATAGTAATAAAGATAGAGAATGGGGAGTAATAAATAAAGATGTAGATTCTTATATTAAAAATGTAGAAAATATTGGTGACGTATGGAAATTTAAACATATACCTAAAGTAGCTCATTTTTATTGGGGAAATAGTACACTTCCTTTTTTAAGGTATTTATCAGTATTGAGTTTTAAAATTCATAATCCAGATTGGAAAATAAAATTTTATGTTCCTCCCAAATCTTATGCTGGAGACTGTTTAGATACTCAACAGCCCTTTAAATTTACAGGAGTAGATTATTTTCCTAATTTGAAAACAATTAAAAATATAGAAATTATAACTGTTAATTTTGACTTTATTAACAATGTATGTGAAGGTTTAGAGAAAAAATATTTATCTCGACAAGAAGTATATAGGTCAGATTTTTTAAGATGGCATTTACTTAGTACAGAAGGAGGAATGTGGGCTGATATGGATGTTATGTTTTTTAAACCTATATCTAATATGTATATTAATCAGCAAGATAATTCAGAAGCTACTACTTTAATATGTTTACATCCTAAATATGGTCATTCAGTAGGGTTTATGTTATCAGCCCCTAATAATAAATATTATGCTAATATACTTCAAAAAGCGAAAAAAAGTTTTAATCCTATAGATTATCAAAGTATAGGTGTTAATTTGCTAAACGTAGATTTTAAAACTATAGATTCGATAGAAAAAAAATTCTCCAATTTAAAAGGAAAAGTAAAAAATATACCAGTAACTACTGTTTATGGTTATGATGCTTTGGTTATTCCTACGATATATAATTATTCGGATATGTCTAGATATACCTCCAATTCAATAGGGTTGCATTGGTATGCAGGTCATCACTTGGCTAAAAAATATATTAACAGTATTACTCATTTAAATTATACAGATTTTAAAAACGTATTAGCTAGAACAATAAAGAAGGTGTATAGTGCATAATAAATTTAAAATAATTATTCCTATTTATAATTCGGAAAAATGGGCAAAGAAATGTATTGATTCCGTTAAAATGCAAAAATATACTAATTATGAAGTTATAATTGTTAATGACTGTTCTACCGATAACACCGCAGAAATAATTAAACAAGAAATAAAAGGATTCCCTAAATTTAAATTTATAGATAATACAGTTAAATCTTGTGCCTTAGAAAATACAGTAAAAGGTATCAGATATATATGTAAAAATGATGAAGATATAATTGTAATTTTAGATGGAGATGATTGGTTAGTTTCTGATGATGTTTTAAGTCATATGAATCAGGTCTATAAAGAAGATATTTGGATAACATGGGGTCAGTTTAAATTATTATCAGATAATAAAATATGTAAACATGAAGGTGAAAATTGGGCTGGTGAAATAAAAGGAAAATTTCATAGAAGATGGATGAAAAGATATTTATTTTCTCATTTAAGAACTTATAAATATTTTTTATTTAAAGCAATTAAAGATGAAGATTTACGGGATAAAAATGGAAATTATTATACTACTTCAGGAGACGTAGTAGTTGCGTTACCTCTTATAGAAATGGCTGGTGAAAGGCATAGGAAATCTGTAGATAAAGCAATGTACGTTTATAATAATATGAGCGAGTTAAATGATATGAAAATTTGTAAAAATAAACAAATGAAAATATATGAAGAAATGAAAAATAAACCTATTTATGAAGAATATAAAAAACTCAAAACTAACGAACAAAAAGATTTAAAAATAGATATGCTAGTATGGACAAAAGATAGAGCGTGTCAGTTAGATTTATTGCTTAGAAGTATAAAAGATAATTTTGTTAATTATGGAAATATATATGTGAGGTATGATTATTCAAGTTCTGAATTTAAAAAAGGTTATGAAAAAGTTATAAAAAAAGACTATAATTTACCTATTACTTATATTGAAACAACAGGAGTTTTCGATAAAGATACCAAAGATATAATTAATAAATTTACAACTGAACACATGGTGGTTCTTTGTGACGATGATGTTTTTATTATTCCTGTAGATGTAAGAGAACTATTATTTTATTATAATGAAGAGGTCTGTGCAGTGTCTTTGAGAATGTCCAAAGATATAACTTATTGTTATGGTACTCAAAAAGAATCCCCTTTACCTGAATTTCTTCCTTGCGAAGGAAATTTTCTTAAATGGAAGTGGGCAGATAGCGACCCCTCTACTGATTGGGGCTATCCTGGGGCAGTGAATATACACATATATAAAACTAAGTGGTATAAAAATATGATAAAAGATTTAACTTTTGATAATCCTAATATTCTAGAATCTTTGTTTAATAAAAACAGAGAAGCATTTGCTCCTTATATATTGTCACTTAAAAGGACTAGGGTTTTAAATATCCCCGTAAATCAAGTGCAGACAGTATGCCCTACAAATCCATTTGGTAAAAAATATGCTTATACTCGTAAAGAATTGAATGACAAGTTTTTGGATGGTTATATAATAGACACTAAAAATATTTATGATTATAAGAATAAAGGTGTAAACGAAGAATTACCGTTGAATCTGATAGAGGTGAAGAAATGAAATCGGTATTAACGCTTAAAAAACGTAACAAAAAAGGACAATTTAAAAGAACTGCTAAGATATGGAATCCATATAAAAATTTTAACGAAGGGTATATTGATTGTAAGGGAAGATTTAGAGTTTATTCACCCAAATGCCCTTATTCTTGGCAAAATGGATATACTTTTAGGTCTTTTACAATGTTGTGGCATCGGGGGGGTAAAAATACCAAAAGGTTGCGATGTACATCACAAAGATACGAATAAATTGAATGACAAATTAAATAATTTAACAGTGTTATTACATAGCAAACATTCTAAGTTACATAATAAAGTAAAAGAAACTAAAAGAATTTGTAAAAAATGCGAGCAGGGTTTTGAAATTAAGACTTGGAGATTAAACCCAAATAGAGGGAAAAAAGGAATTTTTTGTTCTCAAAAATGTTATCGTTTATATAGAAAATTAACAAAAATAATTAACAAAGGATTAAAATGAAAAGTGTATTAATTTCGGGAGGTGCAGGTTTTGTGGGGTCTCACTTACTAGAAGAACTTGTAAAAAATAAAGATTATATGATTACAGTTATTGATGATTTTTCTACTGGTAAATGGGAAAATATAGAACCCTATCTACCTCTAATAACTGTACTCAAAGCGAGAATTCAAGATGTTAATATGCCATTTCAATTTGATTTAATTTGGCATTTAGGTGCTAAAGCTAATACTAGAGAAAAGGGTTTAAAAGATTTTGAAGATAATGTTATGGCTACTGAAGCGGTTGTTAAAATGCTTAAACCAGATGGACGTATCTTTTTTTCTTCAAGTTGTGCGGTGTATGGAGACCAAACATTTGTTACAGAAAATTCACCCTTTCAACCTATAAGTCCTTACGGATATAGTAAGTGGATGAATGAACTCACGATAAAAGATAACTGTAAAAACTTCACAATTTTTAGATTCTCCAATGTCTTCGGAGAACGCCAAGACGGGGCATGTGAAATGGGATTGATAGGAGTTATTGAAAACTCTTTGAAAAATAATAAGACTATGAGAGTGTTTAATCAGGGAGATAATTTCAGAGATTATATTTATGTAAAAGATGTAGTAAAAGCTCTCACTACAATTAAAGAAGACTCTATATTTCAAGTAGGAAGCTGTAAAGTATATAATACTGGACATTTAGTACGTTTATCAGGAGTAAAATGGAAATACGGTAGTATATATAAGGGTTTGGCTAATAATGAAGTACAAAAAATTAAATTAGATAATAATAAACTTAAAGCAAGATGTTGGAAACCAACACTATCTGTAATAACTTATATAAAAGGATTAAAGAAATGAAAATATACTGTGTTCTAAATGACAATATTCCATTGGGAAACTTATTAGAAACATACTTAGTAAAAAAAGGGTTTCACCACTCTACACAAGTTTCTAATTATTTCACTACTACTTCGGTAATTTCTTTGTTAACAGGCGATTTACCTTCCGATTTAGAAATAGGGGGGATAGGTTATCATAGTCATTTTAAAAGAAAAGTAAACGGGAATACAGAATATCCTTGGAAAAATAAATTAATTACTCATGAATTACATGGAGAAGGTTGGGATATAAATTTCCATAATTCTAATTGGTTTTATCTAACAATTTGCAATGACAACTTTATTAAAAAAACCACTTCAATGCCAGTAAAAGTAGAAGACGAAGAAAAATTTAGAAGTGAAGGAAATTATAACGAATTATTATTAGACGGTAATAGTGACTTTTATAAAAATGAAAAAGAATTTATTCAAAAAATTCAAGCGGAAAAAACCTACAAAAACAAATTTTACTTTATTAAAAATAATCAATATCATCAAGCTGTAGCGACGGGAAAAGACAAAACAAAAGCTTTAAAATTAATAGAACAATGGTTTGGGTATTGGGATTTTGAAGAAAAAGATGCTTTGTTTTTATTTTTCTCAGACCATTCAGACTTTACTAAAATGGATAAATTATGCAAACCTCCTAGCATGTTAACGTGGAGTTGTATAAAAGATAATATTAGAAAAAATGACCCAATAAAAGAAGATTATAATTGGATAGGAGATTATTATTATTTATTAATATATAAAGCTTTAGGATGGTTTTCTAAATATTTTTATATAAAAGGAAATAAAGAAGATAGAATTTATTTTTCCGAAGATGCTAGATGCGAAATAGATACTTTAAATTCTACTACTGCGGTAGCTAATAAATTTATAAATTGGGAAAATGAGAAACCAAAAGAACTTTTACAAGTGACATATTATAAACCTGAAGATAAATATTATGGATTTAGATATGATTTAAATACTAAAAAATGTACAGAAACAACACCAGACCTAGATTTAAAAGAAGCATTGAAAGCGAGGATTACATGGATAAAATAATTACAGTTTTGGGAACTAGACCAGAAATAATTCGTCTCTCTCGTATTCTCCCTAAATTAGATAAAATGTGTAACCACGTCCTCATACACACAAGCCAAAACTACGATAAAAATCTTAGTGATATATTTTTTAAAGATTTAGGACTAAGATTACCTGATTATTATTTAGGAGCTACTGGAAAAATGGGAGAACAAATAGGAACTATATTAAAGAAAACAGAGGAAATCTTTACTAAGGAGAAACCTGATAAAGTCCTTATATTGGGAGATACAAATAGCGGTCTTTGTGCTATTATTGCTGAGAGAATGGGTATCAAAATTTTTCATATGGAGGCCGGTAATAGATGTTACGATAAAGAAGTTCCAGAAGAAATTAACCGTAGAATAATAGATGGAATTGCATCATACAACTTTCCATATACTCCAGGTAGTAGAGAGAATTTAATTAAAGAAGGAATAGATAAAACTAAAATAATAACATCTGGTAATCCTATTTACGAAGTTCTTACTCATTATAAAAAACAAATTGATAGGAGTAATATCCTTAAACAATTAAAACTAAAATCTAAGAAATTTTTTCTTGTCAGTTTTCACAGAGCAGAATGTGTAGATAACAAAGAAAAATTAGAGGAAATAATAAGAGCATTAGATATAATAGCCAGCAAATATAAACTACCTATAATAGTAAGCGTACATCCGAGAACGCAAAATAAATTAAATAAATGGAATATAATACCTAACAATGCAATGGAAAAGTTTTTAGCCCCTATGGGTTTTTTCGATTTCGTGAAATTAGAAAAAGAAGCATTATGTATTATTAGTGATTCAGGTACAGTTTGCGAAGAAGGTACTATTCTAAGAACTCCTACAGTTATTTGCAGAAATACAACGGAACGTCCTGAAGTTATAGAAGCAGGGAGTGGTATGTTGTCTGGAATTAATACAGGAAATATATGGAAATGTGTTGACATTATGATTAAAAATAAAACTACATGGGATATGCCTGAAGGTTATATAGACAATAATGTAAGCGACAAAATGATAAAATATTTATTAGGGAGGGTATAATGAATCAATTTGACAATAAAGTAGTACTTGTTATAGGCTCGTCGGGAAGTTGGGGTAATGAACTTATAAAACAATTACTAGAAACAAATGTTAAAGAAATTAGAGGGATGGCTAGAGGAGAATTTGCTCAAGTATCTTTGAAAAGAAAATTTAACGACCCTCGGCTAAAAATTATCATTGGCGACGTAAGAGACTACAATAAAATTGATTCCTCATGTAGAGGAGTTGACATAGTATTTTTATTGTCTGCATTGAAACATGTGCCTATTTGTGAGGACTTTCCATACGAAGCAATTAAAACAAATATCAACGGTACTAGAAATGTAGTACGTGCATGTATAGCTAACCATGTTGAAAAGTGTATTGATGTTTCTAGCGATAAAGCATGTCTTCCGATAAATTTATACGGGATGACTAAAGCGGTTGGAGAGAAACTTATTTTAAACGGTGCTAGATTAGGAAGCAATACTAAATTTATGGTAGTACGTGGAGGGAATGTATTAGGTTCGCAGGGGAGCGTCGTACCTTTTTGGATAGACCAAATTAAACGATTTAAAAAAGTATCTATTACTGATAAAATAATGACTAGATATTTCCTTACATTACCCGAAGCTATTAAATTATTATTCACTGCTGTAAGAAGTGAAATAAATGGTGGTTTGTTTGTCATGAAGATGCCTAGTTGTTCTATATTAGATATGGCAGAAGTAACAATAGACCATTACGCAAAAGGACAAGAAATAAAAATTGAAGAAATAGGAATAAGACCTGGAGAGAAAATAGACGAAGTTTTAGTATCTAAACATGAAGCTCTAAATACTTATGACTATGGAAAAGATTATTATATAATTACTGAGAAACCTACTTGGGAATTTAGATATGATAAAGTGACTTTTAAAGAATACAATTCAGCTACAAATCTAATGAGCAAATATGCAATCAAAGATTTATTACAAAGAGGAGGATTTCTTAAATGAAAAAGAAAATCCTAATTCTCGGAGTTAATGGGATGGCTGGTCATAGGATATATGAGTATTTAAATTCTTTGGGTAAATATGATATTTGGATTACTGGTAGAAAACGTAGTTTTTTTAAGGATACTTTTATATTTGATATATTAAAAGATTTAAACCATTTGAAGATTTGGATTGATATTATTCGTCCAGATATAATTATTAATTGTATAGGTATGTTAATAAAATCATGTGAAGAGAATCCTGATAAAGCGGTATATGTTAATTCTTATTTCCCTCATTGGTTAGAAAGTTTAACTAAAAACACTAAAACAAAAATTATTCATCTTAGTACTGATTGTGTGTTTGATGGTAAAGTTGGTTATTATCGTGAACATGAAAATACTACAGGTAAAGGAGTATATGCTAAATCTAAGGCATTAGGTGAAGTTATTAATAATAAAGATTTAACTTTAAGAATGAGCATTATTGGCGATGAATTAAAAGACAATGGCAGTGGGTTGTTTGAATGGTTTATGAGACAAAAAGGAAATATAAATGGATTTTTTTTGTATTTTTGGAGTGGTATTACAACTTTAGAATTAGCTAAACAAATTGATAAAATAATAGATACTGAATTAACAGGATTATATCATTTAGCATATAATGATTGTATTAGCAAGTGTGACTTGTTAGATAAAATACGTACAATATGGAATAAAAAAGATATACACATTGTTCCTTCTCATAATGTCGAAATAGATAAAACTTTACACAATACTCGTATGAAGGAATATGACCCAAAAATTCCTAGTTACGATATACAACTTCAAGAAATGAAAGATTGGATAGAGAGGAAGAAATGATAACAATTTCATATTTTACAAAGAACACTCCTTATGAGGAAGTGATGAAGACTCATTTATTGGCTTCTTTAAAAAAATACAAATTAAATTATGATATAGAAGGGATTGATGATTTAGGTTCTTGGCAAAAAAATACTCACTACAAAGCCGAGTTTATTAAAAAAATGTTATTAAAGCATAAATGTCCTGTGATATTTTTAGATGCAGACGCAACGATAGAACAATATCCTAAGTTATTTAATGGTTTGATGGATTATGATATTTCTTATCACTCGCTTGATTGGTGTTATGATAAGAAAACAGAAGTATATACCAATAACGGATGGAAAAAATTTAAACATTTAAATAAAAAAGATAAAATAGCTACTTTGAATGTAAAAACTAAAGAATTAGAATTTCAAAATTATACTAAATTTATAAAATATAATTACAAAGGAAAAATGTATAGTTTTAAACATGGACAAGTAGATTTACTAGTCACTCCTAATCATAGAATGATTTATCAAAAAGATAATGGAAAGAAAGAAGCAAAAAACGTTAACTTGATAAATATACAACCCGCTTCTGAATTATATAAAAATCAAAGGTTTTGGATTCCAAGAACTGCAAAATGGAAAGGAAAAAAACAGAACTTTTTTAATTTACCTTCTTATTATAATTGCTATGGAAAAAAAGGAAATATAAGTTATAACAAACCTGAGATAAAAATTCCAATTAAACTATGGATTAAATTTCTAGCTTGGTATTTATCAGAAGGTTGTTGTAATAATTCTGGACAAGTAAATGTAGGACAATCTAAATGCTCTCCATATTCTCAAGAAATTAAAAAGGTATTTAGTAAAATGTCAAAGTATTTAAGCTGTACTTTTTCTATATATGATTACCCTAATAAAGTTCTTTCTTATAATTTATTTAGTATTCAATTAGCCAACTATTTAAAAAAATTCGGGAAAAGTCATGATAAGTTTATTTCTAGAAATATAAAACAATTACCTAGTAATTTATTACGTTTATTTTTAATAACTTATATTAAAGGAGATGGGAGTTTTAGAAAACGAGGAGGGTTTTGTATTTATACTTCTTCTAAACTAATGGTAAAAGATTTAGAAGGGCTTATTTTAAAAGCAGGGTGGACATCTTCTATTAGAATATCAAAATCTGGATTTGGTAAAAAAATATATCTGATTTATATTAGAATTAGACAAAAAGTAACTATACGAAGACATCATAAAAAAATTACTACATACAAGGGTAAAGTATACTGCGTAACAGTACCTAATGGAGTTATTTATGTAAGAAGGGAAGAAGGTAAACAATGTTGGAGTGGAAATTGTATGCAATGGCGTGGAGTGTCTGGAACTAGAAGAGAAATTTTAAGTGGTACTTTGTATCTTAATTATAACGAAAAAGTATTAAAATTTTTGAACGAATGGATAAACATAAACAAAACAAATGCTCAATTAGAACAGAAGAATATGGCTATAGCTTTAAAAAAATGTGCGTTAATAGCCTACCCATTACCCTGCTCATATATAACATTTCCAAGACAAGATGGGAGTCTTCCTCCTAACATAAAAAAGGAAGACATAGTTATACTTCATCATCAAGTTAGTAGAAAATATAAGGATAGAAGGAAGTGGTAATATGAAAAAGCAAATTATAATTATAGGTGGGGGATATTCTATTAAGGAAGGAATATCTAAAGGACTATGGGATAAAATAAAAGGTAAGGAAGTTATAGGTTGTAATTATTCTTTTAATCATTTTCCTAGTCCTACATTACAATGTTTTGCTGATAACGATTTTTATGATAAGAATTGTAACAAAATGAAAAGTATACCTTTAATTGTTGGAGTCAATAAAAAACTAAAAAAAATATTACCTAACACTATCTTACTTCCTTCTTTAGGAGTATATCACAGAGATATTAAAATGGGAGTTTATAAAACTAGTTTAGTAGGGTTCTTTTCTTTATCGCTTGCAATATATTTAGCTAATCCTGGGGATGAAATATATTTACTTGGAATGGATTACGGAGAAGCACGTAAATCTGATTATGAAAAATTTATGAAAAATTCTACAGTACTTCAAAAGGTAATAATAAGAGATGAGAAAAATAGGCCTTTGACTCATTATTATCAGGGAGAACTATCTCATAGAGGAATAGGACGAATGAATTATTATAACTCCTTAAATAGGGCGGAGTTGGATTATAAATGCTATAAGGTAGTTAAGGATATAAAAATTTATAACGTGTCTTTAATAAGCAAAATACCTAACACTATTTTCCCGAAGCTCAGTTATGACGACTTTTTTAAAAAACTAGATAATAACTCATATAACCAGACCGAATTAAGAAAAGACGCAGTGGATAGGCTTAAATGGGCTAAAAAACGCTGAAATACCCTGTTTAAAGCCCCCCTAGCTTCACCAGTTACAATATGAGAGGACTTTATTAAAAGAAGGAGAATATACCTATGAAGTGTAAAAAATGCTATTCAGAGTCAAATATACTAATAAATGGTTGTTGTAATAACTGTTTAGATTGGGACAATTCCCCATATGAGTTTAAATATGGATGTCCTTTTTGCGGAACAGCTATGGAAGGATTAATATGAAATTTAGCAAAGATTACTCAAAACTGAATTGTCGTATTTTCACTACTATAAGAAAAAATTTAGGATATTATAAAGAAGGTACTGTTATTTCTATACGTACTTTAAATGATACTTTTAGTGCTGAAATTCTTTCTATTAGAAAAATCCAAAAACATAATATAACAGAAATAATTGCAATGAGAGATGCGGAGTGTTCTAAGAAAAAATTAATAAATATGTTAGAAAGTTGGTATGGAAAATCGTATAACGATTTTATATTGATAACATTAGGAGTGACCTTAACAGTTTCTGAAATAAAGGAATTATATGAACCAAGGTGATGTACTTTTAATTCAGGCAAAATTAGACCCTCTAGCATGGTTAATCCGTTTGGGAACAAAATCTGAATGGAATCATGTTGCTTGGGCTGTTGATAATCATTATTTAATTGAAGCGAGAGGTCATGGTATTTTCATTGTTCCTATAACTAAATATTTAAAGTGGCAATATAAAGTCAAACTTATTAGACTAAAACAACCAACAAAACCTCAACTAAAAGAAGGAGTAAGATATGCCTCTCAATTTAAAGGTAAACGAAGTTATCTAAAATATTTGAAGGCTGTTTTGAAAATCTTCTTTTTTCAGAACGATGCTTTTATTTTAACGACTACATGTAGCAACTTAATATCTAAAGGTATGGATATGGCTGGTTATCATTTCATTCATCCTCACCTTAAAAAAGTCACCTTAATCACACCCGAAGATATATCCAAATGTGCTTCCAGAAACGTAAGTAACGAACTGAAATTAATGTCTCGCTAACCTTGACACGAACCCATTTAATATGGTATACTATAGTTAAAGGAGATTAAAATGTTAAAAAGTTTATTAGATACAGATTGGTATAAGATAACAATGGCACAAGTTGTATTTCGTAGATTTCGTAATACACAAGTCCGTTATAAATTTATATGTAGAGATAGTTCTATTCGTTTTCCTAAAGGATTTGATGATAATTTAAAATACCGTATTAATGAACTTTCTAAATTAAAACTTTCAAATTCCGAAATGCAATGGCTTAGAAGAAAAAAAGGAATGGAAGAAGATTTTGTTGAATGGTTTTCTAAATATCAATTTAACCCTGATGAAGTTAAAATAAATTTAAACAATGGTAAATTAGAAATAGAGATAGAAGGCTCATGGCTCTCAACTATTTTTTGGGAAGTACCTTTGATGGCTATGATTTCCGAATTATATTTTAAATACCAAGACCTTCAAATAAATACTTCAAAAATGATTATGTCAAGTATGTGTAAAAAATACGACCTAGCTATACCTTTTGCTGATTTTGGTACAAGGCGTAGATATTCCTTTAGGTCTCATGATGTACTGGTAGATGTTATGAAAGATTGGAAATATTTTATGGGTACAAGTAACCCTTATTTAGCTAAAAAATATAATGTCCCTGTAATAGGCACATATGCTCATGAAGCAATAATGGTTATGGAAACTTTATATGGGGTTAAACAAGCAAATCATAGATGGATTACAAATTGGAGATATATTTATGGAGATTTATATAATATAGCTTTAACAGATACTTATACTACTCCTTATTTTTTTAAAACAGTACCAAAAGAAGTTATTCAAACTATAAATGGATTAAGACAAGATAGCTCAAACCCTATTGAAATAGGAGAATTAATAATAAATCATTACGAAAAAATAGGGATAGACCCAAAAACAAAAACAATAATATTTAGTGATAATTTAAATCCTGAAAAAGCAATTAAAATATATAATCATTTTAAGGATAGAATTAATCCTGTATTTGGAATAGGGACAAATTTAACTAACGACTTTGTATTAAAACATTTAAATATGGTAATAAAAATAAGTGAGGTATTAGTTAATGGAGAATATAAACTTGCTACTAAATTATCAGATGATTCTAGCAAAACAATTGGTAATAAGAATATTCTCAAAAATATAGAAAATTTAAAAAAATGAAATATAAAATTTGTTTTACTTGTAAAAGAAAAAAATTAACAAATACTTTTCATAAAGATAATTCTAAAAAAGATAAGTTACATTATGATTGTAAAAATTGTAGGACACAAAGAAGTGGAGAATACTATAACAATTATCTAAAAAAAATATTAAACAAAAAGAAAAAACAATATATAAAAAACAAAGCAAAAAAGCCATGGATTAATTCTTACAATGGAGCAAAATCCCGTTGTAATAATAAAAACAATAAAGATTATAAATATTATGGAGGACGTGGAATAAAATTTATAATGACCTCTGAGGATTTCAAATTTTTATGGTTCAGAGATAAGGCTTGTAATATGAAAAAACCTAGTATAGATAGGAAAGATAATGATGGTAATTATGAATTGTCAAATTGCAAATTTATAGAGTTAAGTGAAAATTCAAGAAAAGTTCGAAGAAAATTAATAAAAACTCAAGTTGAAATTATAAGAAAGTTATATGCTAAAGGTAATATAAGCCAAAGACAATTGGGATTAAGATATAATGTAAGTCAGGCAGTAATAAATGATATTATAAATAAAAAAAGTTATAGAGAAATTTAAAAAAGGATAAATAAAATGAAGACATTATTTTTTGCAGTAGATTGCCAACAGGACTTCATGTTAAAAAGCGGTAAACTTTACGTGCAAGATGCAGAAACAATTATCCCTACTTTAAAAAAACTCACAGATTTTGCTAAAGATAATAATATACAAATACTTGCAACCGCAGATTGGCATACCGAAAATTCTAAAGAAATTAGCAAAACTCCCGATTTTATTAATACGTTTCCAGAGCATTGTATGAGAGAAACAGAAGGGGTTCATTTAATTTATAAGACTAGCCTAAAATTACATAATATTATACCTTATGAAGATGGTAAGTTATGTAGTCATGATAAGTGTTTTAATGGTAATATTGTTATCCTTAAAGACGCTTTCGATGTTTTTAAAGGTAATCAGCATACTGAAGAAATATTAAAAAGAATAAATCCAGACCTTATTGTAGTTTATGGAGTAGCTTCAGATATATGTGTTAATTATGCTGTTTTGGGTTTAGCTGAGAGAGGGTATAATGTTATTGTTGTTGGAGATGCAATTAAAAGTTTACCTAATGCAGATATGTTATCAATAGTTAATAAGTGGATGGATTATGATAATGTTGAAGTATTAATGTTTGATGAAATTATTGAAAAATTAAACAAATTAATAAGTGATTCTTCTTATCTCTAAATCTAAATTACTAGAACTTGAACCTGATTTTGAATCCGAGGTTAATAAAATACTAGAAGTTGAAATTAAATTAAAATAAAAATCATAAACAAAATAAAACTCTTCAGTTTCTGGATTCCTTCCTGTTAATATTAAATCATCATATAAATTAAAGGTAGTAGGAAATTCATTCAAAAAAATCGTACTACCTGAAATATGAGGAGTAAAATCTTCATTTATAGAATAAATTAATCCCCCTTTATATGTCCCTTCTGCATCTTTAAAACCAATAGATAAATTAAAAGTACGATAACCTGTTCCAGATATATCGTAATCTAAACGTAATTTTTTATTTATACGAATTAGCGAATTAGGTAGGGGTTCTGTAAACTTACCTTCTTTCCAAGTAAAATTTAATGTTAGAGTAACGGATTCAGTCCAATTTTCTACGGTAGTTGCAGAATCAAATATGCTTGTATTCATTGTAACAGCGAGCTTTTTATCGTTTGTAGATACTGTATGGTTAGAAGTATAAGAACCAGGAAAAGTACTTACATAAGTTTCTCCACTTTGAAATAAAGATAAGAAGGAAGTATAGGCAATTTCGTCTGATTTTGAAGTAGTAAAAAAATCATCTAATAAATCAACAACCCAACCACCCAATTGAAGCATATATCCTGACGAAGGTACAAACTCGTTTACACTGCTAACATTAGTAAAATTTTCTACCCATCCCAAAGGAATAGAATGTCTTAAATCTTCAATATAAATATTTTGAATTTCTGTAATACCTGTAGGGAATTTTGGTTCAGTTTCAAATCCTTCTAAAGTTCTGTCTACATCCGTCCATTCTGTTTTATCAGTTATTTTATTTCCATATTTCCAAGTTCCTCTATACACTCCATTTTCATCATAATTAAAATACCCCCCCAAATCTGCCATTTCTATAGTTTCTACAGTTTTGGTAAGACCAACTTCTTTTAATATTTTTTCTGTTGATTGTCTTAATTCTATAATATGTTTTTTATCCCAAAAACTAAGACTGTTATTAGGATTAAGAGAAGTAAAAACAGTTCTATCCGCTTCTTCTATTCCAATATCAATTTCTTGCTGTGTTCTACGGTCTTGTAATGATTGTATTAAATGTTTATCTAACTGAGTAAATCCTTTATAATCATCTCCAGCGAAACCTCGTTTAGTTTTAATGGGGTCACTTTTCCATCCTTCTTTACTTATACTATTAAGACCTATAATAACAGCAGTAGTTAATCCTGTATTAAGTTCTGAAATTTCTGTAGATAAAGGAATAGCTTCTTGTTCTTTAAGGTAGGTAGCGACTTGTGATAAATTTGAATAAGGCTCTATTAAAATACTAAAACAAATAGGGCATCTTGTTAAACTAGATTCTAAAATTGCCATTATGCGTCCTCTTCTGCGAAAACCGCCAATATTTTCCATTGATTGTCTGAAGTATCAAATACTAAACTATCTTTAATAGTCCCTATTTTATCAACTAACTGAGAACCACCCTCTTCTAAATTCTTTTCTTCTTGTACTATACTAACTATACTTGACCAAAATTGTTGAGTATGTTTATTCATAATATTCCCGTTTTCATCCACAATATTATCATTTACATCAGTTACATATTCCACAAATTCAAGAGTTCCTATATCAAAAGCCCCCCCCGAATATCTAGAATGTCCATGATTATTATAACCTTTTGTAGGAGCGTTAGGCTGTACTCCATAAGGAGGTATTTTTAATTCAGAATCATTCCAAGTTAAATTTCCTCCCTGTGTATTTCCTAACCCACTTCCAATGTCTACAGGTCTATTTTGACTATTATCTCTTCCTGTTCCTATTTTTGCATAAGGAGAAATGGCTTTATCTTCTAAGTTTAAAGATAAATATTCCAATTTACTTTTAAGGGCAAATACTGTTTTTTCTAATTGTTTTAATTGTTCATTAAGAGTCATAATTTATTCTCCATGTGAAGGTATTGACACTGTTCTATTGTAATAATGTTTATCTTCTAATTGAATATTTACTGTGAAATTTGCCATATTATATGACATAGAAATTATATTTAAAGAATTATCAGTTACTCCATCTATATTTATTCTATTAGAAAGATTTATACCGTAAGTAACTAAGGTATCTAAAGTTACTTCTATAGAACCAGCGGTTTTTTTGTAAGCACTATTACTTAATTGTAAATAAGCTAAATCTTGAGCAAAAGCGGTATCGTCCCAAGAAGGTATCACTTTAGTTTCTCCATCTGCATCTACATAACTTCCTCCTTGTTGAATAGATAAATTAGTCAAAGATAATAAATCTATTATAGTTTCTGAATAACTTCCTACTTTAGTAGTAAAAAACATTAAAGGATTTGAAATATCGGATTCAGGGTCGTCAGTTTCTTCTTCTGTATTAGAATAATATGTTTTTTTACCTATTCTTAAATTTACTTGAGGAGCACGAATATCTTCAACTTCTCCATTATCATCCTTTTTCTTTAAATAAATAGGTTCAGTAAAAGTAAGTTTGCCATTTTCATAATCAATAGAAAATCCTTCTGTTAATATTCCCTCTTTTACAGAAGCTTCCCACCATAAACTATAAGGAATTAAAACACTAACTTCTGGAGGATACACGTCTGTCCAAGAACCCAATTCCTCATCTAAAAAGGGAAGATTAAATTTTTTGAAAACATCTTTATATAAATCGTTCTGACTTGTAGGATGATAATCCCATCCATATCCGTCATCATCTTCTGAATTTTTCGCAAGTCTTTCATATTGACTATCCCAATCAGGAACGGCAGATAATTGAATATATTGATACTGATAAGCAGGGTATTCTTTACTTGCTCCCGTATCATTAAATTTTCTTATTACTCTATCTCCCATTTGAACTCTAAGTTTATTTATAAGACTATCAACACTATCTGTAAATTGATGTTTTAATACTTGATATAAACCTAGATTTGTTCCTATTGTTTGTTTTTCTAATTCTACAATATTTCCTCTTCCAGCTTGCCACAGTTTTTTAGTATCAGTTTCGTCATAATACCAACTAAAATTTCCTGAATTTTGTATTAATTGAGATATGCTATCGGATTCTCCTGTTCCAAATAAATTCATAGTTTCAGGAATAAAATTTCCTATCCCAGGATTCCAACCTAATTCAGTTGATAAAGCATTTAAAATAGTATTGTAATATTTTTCTTTATTATCTCTAGGTTTATGCCCCACAAAAAAGTATTTGTTAGTTCTGTTATTTTTCCAATATGTATCATTACAATTAATTCTAATAGCTTCTGGACTGCTTGCAGGGGTTATATTAGAAATATATCCCTTATATAATAACCATGTATTATATTTTATTAAAATTGTAGAATCCATATCAGGCTTTGTAGAATCGTATGCTCTACCTAACTCAAAAGAGGCACTGTGGCTTCCATTTAAAACTTTATTAATAGTTATACTATCTACATCAATATCTGTTTGTTCTACATCATCTATATATACTTTTATATATTCTTTACCTAAAGATTGAAATCCAGCATCTCCAGGTTCTTGAAAACTCGCTAAAACTCTTATATCATTGTTTACATTACTTGTCGTTAACGCATGAGTGCGAATATCATTAGTAACATCTGAAATTTGTTCATCAGCAATATTGACAACATTAAGACAATCACTTAAATTTCTTATTACTGTATTTATTTTATTATCTGTGTCTTCGGTAGTTTGAACAGCTAAATTAATTTTATTATTAACGTCCGATACTTCTTTAAAATAAGCTTCTATATTATCTGTTATATTCAAAGTTTCATCTTGACGTTTTTCTTCTTGAGTACCGTCTGATAAAATAATAGTATCAATCCCTTCAAAAGTTTCTGGAGTAACTACACCAGGAGTTAAATTTAAATTTTCAACATATCCATCGGCTGGAAAAGCTCCACCTCCACCAAAAGGAAACCCTACTTGCATATATCTATAAGGAGTAGCGATACAATTTATAACAGTATTTGAATGAATAGCATTTGTGGCGTTTTCTCTATCATTAGAAGTAGGATATATTCCCCAAAAAATACTTGTACCAGTACGCCCTACTTTAATATAATAAACAGTATTCCAAGTCAGCCCCGTCTTTACATCTCCTTTTGAAGTGGTATCTTCCATGCGAATACCAAAACTAAAAGTAGTTCCTTGGTCGAAAAAATACATTCCTTCGTCATTAGCGATAACCATATCAAAATAAGTACTCGGAACATTAGTTAATCCCCAATATCCAATTACCCCTCCTACATGTCCGCCTGTATGTTCAACTTCAAAATAATGTTCGAAATCTCCAAAATAACTAGCCCCAAAATCTTTATATACTTTAGAAGTATCTGTATAAGGTAAAGCGGTAGCAGTGTTTCTAGTACTTGTTTGAGACCAGTAACCTCCTGGGTCTATTTCGGTATATGCCGTAAAGTCTTGTAATGCCATTTTATTCCTTTATTAAGATACTGTTATTGTTATTTCAATGTACAAAGGAGTATCTGAATCAACTACTCTTGCAGAAAATACAAATCTATCAAACATAGCCGAAGCCGAAACTCCGATACCATCAAAAATACCTGCTTCTGTTATGTTGTAACTTTCTCCAGACGCAAAATTAAAAGTATACTCGTATACTGCTTTAAAACTTGCTTCGTAAGCTTTTGTCGCAATTGCTCTAGTTGATTCTATTTCAAGAGCAGTATCTCCTACTACGGCATTTGTTGTACCTTCGCCTATAGCAATAGTATTATAACCAGTAAGACCACTTTCATCATCTAATATCAATTTAGCCACACGTTCTTTTCCTGAACTCACGACGAGATTTTTTATTTCTATTTTGTCTATTACAGAACCGTCGTTTCTTCTACGTTCAATAATAGCACTTCCTGTTAGTTTCATTTTATTAACCTTTCCATCCTATAGGATTAAGTTTTGTAATATTTTTATCGGTTTCATTATATATATTTTTAACAACTTTCTTCTTTCCATTTAAAAAAGACATTTTAAATTCAAAACATTCTTTTCCTTTTTTACCTATTAAATAAACATATTGTAATTGTACCTGTCCAGCTTTTTTCCCATTTAAATCATGTAAAGCTTCTACCATATGATAATATTTATCGTAGTTTTCTAAGTTTAAATACTCTCCTGTAGGAGATTTATACGTTACTCTTTTTATTTTTTTATATGGAATATCTAACCATTTAGTATCCACATAATCAATCCCTCCAAAAAAATGTGTACCATCAGCAAAAAAGATAACAAAAATAGGTTCGTTTATCATTTTAATTCCTCCTTACTTAGTCCGTAACACCCTGCTCTCATTCTTGACTTTTTATCACAGTCTTTACTATCACAAAGGATTTCATGTCTCTTGTTAATAAAACGAAATAAGATACCTTGTCTTCCGCAATAAGAACATTTTTTATTTTTAAAAAAACTTCGTCTTTTTTTGTACATAAACCCTCCGTTCATTTTTTAATTCCAAGTAAATCTACAAGTTAATACAAAATTCTCAATAAATGGTGTAGCATAAGATTGAGGAATTACTATCTTAATATTTGCATATATTTCTTGACTAGTATCTCCGCTTGGTAATGCCCCTAACGCCCCGTTACCTGCATTTAATAATACAACTCTTCCAGAATCGTCTCCAGCTATCGCAGTTCCAGCCCAAGATGCTCCAGGTAAAGAATCTGTAGTGCTTACGACCTTAACCATAGAATTTGCAGGTGTGCCATCTCCTAAGACGTTATTAGCATAAGTGTTGTGATTTTCATCGTCCCACGCTTCTAATTGAGGTTCTGTCGCAGTTGCACCATCGAAAGAAAATCCAAATACGTAACGTTTATTTTCTCCTTTACCTTTAACCAAATAAGTATAATAAGAACCTGAAAAATTATGAGAATAATCCATGACTAGAATTTTATCAACTTCTTTATCTGCGGTATTATCTATAATAGTAGAAGCCTCATTTAACTCAGATGGTGTAGGCTCTGAAGTCATAAGGTCTTTAACCGTTGAATTCCCCTCTGTATGTATTAAATAATCGTTTGTCAAATCTAATACAATGTAATTAGCAGGGGTTGTCTGATAAGTTACAGTTGAGTCTACTAGATTCGCTATAATTGATAATGAGGTTGTCATTTTATTTCTCCTTTAAAGTTTTGTTTATTCTTTTTATATCCTTTTTTCCAATTATCAAAATAGTAATTTTAGGGTATAATTTTTTAAACAATTTAAATTTTATTTTTGCGTCTTCTCTCCAATATCCTTTTACTTCTATATATTTGTTTCTTTCTGGTAAATAAAAATCAGGAGTATAAGTAGTATTACCTAAATCAAAAGTGATAGATTCATATACCCATTTTATTTTTTGTTTATCTAACCATTTAGCATAAATTATCTCCCAAGAACTTCTCATATTATTTCCTTTATATATTCCCCAATTCCCATGAGTAATCTTACCAAACATAGGACATAACTTTCCCTTCCTTCCGTACATTGGATTTTTCTTACCTAATTTAGATTTTCTCATTTTATCTTTAGTTTTCTGACTATGGTTTTTTCCAGTTAATAATTTAGAATGTCTTATTTCTTGACATTTTCTACATCTTATAGCCTGAACCTGTATTATTTTTTTACAATTAATGCATTTTTTATTTTTTATATTGTCTCCATGTCTATAATTTGGATTATTAACAAGATTTTTATATCTTTCTTTACAAGAACAACTTCGGCACATGCTACTTCCGTATTTAACAGAATCATAAGTTATTTTTTTCCCGCATTTTTTGCAATAATATTGTTTCATAATATAAACCCTCCTATTATATATTATATCATATATTATAGTCGGTGTCAAGGTTAGAGAAACAAGTTATTTCTAGTATGCTAATACGAGGAATGATACCTGATACTCTTGCTTTTCTGTACGAAAACTTTTCGGAAAACGAATTTCGTCTAATCTACGTACCGTATATGTCCAATCAGTTATCCAACTGATTCCTTCTAAATGTTTCATTGTTAAAGTAGCAACGTCGGTTGTTACATTGTCTTTTAATTGAGTTATAGCAGTTACAAGAGAAGCATATCCATCGTTATTAAATAAATTTCCTCTTATACTAATTCTCTGACTTTTCTTGCCACCTGGAATCACCACAACTCCATCGCCTCTCGTACCTTTAATCACAGTAGCTTTCATTCCTTCTTTAGGGTCACCAACTTGAAAAACGTAAGGTAAATCGTAATCGGGATTTCCGCTTCCAGATACTGTAAAATTAATTTTGACTGTATAATCCTGATATGACATACGAATTCTCCTTTATATTAAATGTCTAATACGTTCTACAAACTTCTTTTGAAAATCCTCACTGCTAAGCAATGCTTCTCTAAGTTGATTTCCAGCTTCTTCCGCTACGTTATCTAAAGCATTTTCAGGTAATGTAATTTCTATATTAGCTATTTTTGTACTTAAATCTACATTTTGGTCAATAGCAATTCTATCTTTAACCGTTTGTCCTATTGTTCCTAATCCTCCTCCAATAAAAACCCTACCAAATTCCTCTCTAAAGTCTTTTAATTTATCTCTAGCCTGTACCATCCAGTTATCCCAAAAAGGAGTACTTAAATCTGGAGACTTTAATAAATCTCTTAACTGGTCTACTGGTAATTCGGTTATGCCTGGAACTGCTGGACTTGGTAAATTAAACATATCTTGAATTATTGCCCCAACTGCATTTTGTCCTTGTTGAGTAAAATGACTAAAATATTCATCAATAATTCTTTGGTCAAACATACTTTCGTTATAACGCTTACCCAATTCTTCAGCAGGTAATGACCTTAATTCCAATAATCTACGCAACCTTACACGTTCAAATTCATCAGCCTGTTTATATTTCTGAAATAAACTAGTAGCAATACCAAGTTCTTTTTGTTTCTCTTGTAATAAAGCTAACTGTTGTTGATGTCTTAATTTTGTAAGTTCTAAAGTAAATTTAGTTGTTCCTAGTCTTTCTTTATCTATCTGTAACTGTCTAATTTTAATTTCTAATATTTGAGACTCAGAAGCTCCCATTATCTTTAATACGCTAGTAGCTGTTTCTCTCATAGTACCTAACATTTCTTTTCTAAATTTAGCCTGTGCTTCTATTAAAGCGTTCTGAGCTTTTAATCTTTCTATTTCTTCTTTTTCTTTTAATGAAAAACCTTCTAAAGTTTCTAATTGTTCTAATTTAAATTGTGCAATATCTTTCTCATGTGCTCCTAAAATTTTCATTAATTTTACTTGATGAGCTATTTCTGCTTTCATTTTTTGTAATTCGGTAGTTCTTATTTTTTCAATACCTGTAGAATTTTTAACTAAATCATTTAACTTTTCTCTTTCTTTATTTTCATCTTTAACACTTTGCTCTGCTTCTAACGACTGTTTTAAATGTTCATCTAAAGTAACACCTTTTATTTTTTCTGAAATTTCAGAAATAGCACGAGAAAGAGCTTTAGGGTTAATACCGAACAGATTTTCAATTCCTCCAAAAACATCTTTATCCTCTAAACCATCTGCAATAACTGAAAACTGTCCTAATTTAGTAGTGATAAATCCTAACATATCTCCAAGTGCTTTTACATTAGGTCGAATACGTTCTAACCAATCATTTATTATTTGTAACGTTTTAGCAAAAGATTCTCCGTTTGTAGCTCCTGTAATAAATTCATTTCCTAGTACTGCTAATAGATTTTTCATTCTACCAGCTTGTGCAGATATAGTACCCATTCTAATATTTCTCATTTTCTCAGCAAAACCTTCTGCATTTTCTCCTGCAAGTTTTAAAGCTTTATTCCATTCATCAAAACTTTCTAACAATAATCGAATAGGAACTGCTCCTCTTGTTGCAAAAGTATCTTGTATAGCTTTGCTTTGTCTTTCCGTTAATTTAGTCCCTGTATTTAATGCACTATGAAGTTTTTTCATAACACCTATAAAATTTATAGGTTTATCAGGGTCAAAAGTAATACCAAAAATAGAAGCTAATTTTTCTGCATTTTTACTTAACTGTATAATAGCACGCCCCGTTAATCGTCCTGCTCTACCAGAACGTAATAATCTAGTATTTAAAAATCCAAGAGTTGTTACTATATCAGAAAAACTATCGTCTAGTCCAGAAACAAAAGGAGCGAATTTAGAATAACTAGCGATTAATTCTGAAAGCTGTACGTCTTGTGTTGCATATGTAAAAGCCAACACATCTGAAATTCTTGCAAATACTTCTGATTCTTCTGTGGTTTCTTTTATAGCTTTTCCCATAGTATTATAAATACCAGCCAAAGCCCTTGCAGTTTCTTTCAAACTATTTCCAGTCCCTATAGCCAAATTAACCGCAGGTATAAACGCCTGTATCGCTTGTTTAGTATCCAAGTTCGCAGTTCTTAAAAAGTAAAAACCCTCTGCTAATTCCTGTAAACTTATTCTAGAGTTAACTGCGGTCTCAATAATTACACTTTTAATAGATGCCATATCAGATTCTATTTCTACTGCTGTTCCATGCATAACCGTTCTAATACGAGCCATCTGTTCTTCTAATTGTACGTTAGACCTTACAACGTCTCCTACAGTACGTATAAGCCCCATAAAAGCACCACGTAATACTAACCATGCAGGTATAGTTAATAAAGCTCTTTTAGAAATTTCTGTTAACTTTTGTCCAAAAGTCAGAGCCTTTTTACCTGCCACTCCCATGCCTTTTTCCATCTTTTTAATTTCTCTTTTCATACTTTTTAAACCTTTAAGAACAGCTTTATTACCTTTTAAAGTCGCTACAAAGGAAATTAAATAAGATTTAGCATCTGTTGCCATATTATATCACTCCTATTTCTTTTAATTCTTCTTTCATTAATAATTTAATAGTTTGTTTAGGATATAGTTTTTTAAACCTACTATATTTTTCTTTTGCATCGTCTCTCCACCAACCTTTTATCTCAATATACAAATCCCATTCAGAGATATAAAAATCAGGAGTATATGTAGAATTTCCTAAATCGAAAGTTGTAGATTCATACTCCCATTTATAACCACTTAAATCTAAAAACTGAGCGAATTTTGTTTCGTAAGAAGAACGCATATATATTCCCTTATATTTACCCCATTTTCCATGTGAAGTTTTCCCAAAACGAGGATGATTCCTAGGATTTTTAAATCTTTCTTTTGCTTTAATAGATAATATTTTTCTGGTTTTTATAGAATGTTTTTTTCCTTTAAAGCCGCTTTTTTGTAATCCTTTTTTATTTTTATTCCAAGGAATATTTCCTTTTTTAGCACAAGAACCACACATTCGAGAACCATTTTTCCAAATTTCATAGCATATACTATTAATACAATTTGAAATTTTACAATAATGAGTTTTATCTCTTTCTAAATTATGACAAGAAGCATTTGGTAGTTTTCTTGCTTCGCTAACATTCCTTATTTTGATATTGTACTTTATTAATTTAGCTCTAATAGTGTAATAACTACATTTTAATTCTCTAGCTATTTGAGAAATAATATCTTTATTTTGAATATATTTACCTTCTAAGATTTTTTTAGTAATAAAATCTAATGTTTTCATTTTTAATTATTCCTTCTTTCCATGAAATATCATACTTGGAATACTACTGCTTGTATCTATTCTCTTTTTTCTTCCATTCGTTTTGGAAGATTTTTTATTTTGTTCTTTATATTTTTCTCTACTTCTCCATAATATATAAGCATCACATCTGGTCTCATCATTTATTACTTCTTCGCTTATATAAGGCTCACGTGAACCCAAGTCTTTATATAAGCTAGAATATAGTTCCAAATAATAAAGAAACGTTATTTGAATTTTAGTTAAATCATTATCATTATTAAATAAACGAAGAGTCCCTAATTCTTTAGCTCTATTATATAAAAGCTGGTATCTATTTGATTTAGCTAATTTTCTTAAAAGACTATTGGACATCATACTCTCCATAAATTAACTTGTTCAAAAAATCGAAAGTTTTAACAAGTAAATGAGTGTCATTACATTTTTGATAATCTTCGTAGCATTTAAAATGTTTAACCCATTTATCAATCTCTTTTTCTTCTAATACTAAATAACCAGTATAACCATTAACAAACATCATTAACTGGTCTTCTATTGAGTTTTCCAATAGGTCAGTTTTTTCTACATTTATATCCCACATTTTTCTTCGTAAACGGTCTAAGTCTTTTTTTATATTCCCTATTACTTTAATGTCTTCTACTTTAGCCAATTTTAATAAGACAGCTTCCATTTCGGCATTTATACTGGTCATGTCAGAATCCATTTTACCTATATCTATACCCTTCTTTTTATATAAGTCTATCCATTCTTTTCTAAAAAGCATTGTCTCGTCTTTTAAATATTCTAAATATTTTTTTCTTTTAGCTTTAGATAATTCTTGACGTTCCGTAAAATCAGGCTTTCTAACTCTGTAAGTTTTCTCTCCAGATTTAAATTCTACCATATTATCTTTTACAACATGCTCTAAGGTACTAATATTTTCTATTTCGTTAATAATTTCCAACTGCTTATCCTGTATTTCTTTTCTTTCTTTTTTATCCATTACTTACTCCTTACGTTTTGTTTTAATAAAAAAAGACCCAAAAAAGACATTATTCGTCTTTGGGTCTTGATACAAATTCCATTCCACATGTATAAGATTTTATAAGTTCTTTGAATTGCCTAAACGATTCGTAAATAAGTTCTTTGACAGCTTTTTTCTTGTTATTATCGTCGTTTAAAATCTCAAATCGCTTCATACACTGTCCGACGAGGCTTCTAGAATGTTTTTTTATAGCGTCGTCTAAAAACTGTTCCGATACTGTTAATTTTCTCATCCTTTACTCCTTACATAATAAGGGACGGGGAACTCTTAATCTCTTTCTAAGAAGAAATCAAGAGAATCCCTCTCCCATTAAATATTTATATACCTATAACTGTTGAATCTGCACTTATAGTAAGGTTATTACCTTCCAAAGTGTCATCCATAGTAGCATACTCTTTTACTGTCTGTCCAAGTCTCACTTCATTCGGTGTTAATCCAGTAGCTTTAAATCCATATTGAAAATTAGCTTTAGTATTGTCGTCATAAACTTTAACTATTAAAGCAATCGAAGTTGAAAACTCTTCTACATCTATCAATCCATAATCAGGGTCTTGTCCCGCTAAAATCTCTTCTATCGTAAATGTAGATAAAATCCTACCTAAAGTTACTGTAACTGTATTATCTGTAATACCTCTTGCTTTAATATCTTTACTTCCTATTTCTCTAATATCTTCTCTATCAAAACTTACGTCTAGAGTTACACTCTGTAGTTTATAAATATAATCAGTTGAACTGGGTTTACCACTTGCAGGTATGTAAAGATATATAGAAACAGAATCTCCAAGTATTGCAGGTACATCGCTATCATTATCAGTAAATATATTATCAGGTGCGGTAGCAGAAGTGTAATAAGATTTTATAACATCTCCACTATTAATACTAACAATAGTCAATAACTTAGTACTATTAGAATAAGTATAATCAGTAGTAAGTACTAACTCAGTAGTTACTCCACTTCGAACCCTTACAACCCTTTCCATGTACTGACTTGCTACATTAGGGTTTACCGCAGGTTCTTTCGCATCAAGGTCTATTTCATCATCAGAACCTGACTGAGCCGTATGTGTATTAAGAATATAATACTGATTCAAACCCTGCCAAACTTTAGCACTTTCTCCAACCAAATCAAAACTTCTTTCTACTATTGCCTGTGGGTCAGAAACAGTAAAAGAAAAACCAGCAGTTCTAAGAGAAGGGTATACAACCGTTCCTTTAAACGTACCATCGTCATCTGTTAGATAACCAGCAATATCAAAATAGGGAGTTTTAAAATCAGATAACGTAATTCCTGTTTCACCAACTGCCCCCAAAACAGCAGAGTTTACAATTTTCTGATAAAACTCTATTGACCCATATTCAAACTGTCCTAATCTATAAGTCACTGTAGGGCTAGTGTTATTATACCCCACAGCATCTTCTCTTCCAATCTCGTTAATTTCCTCTCTATTCAATGCTACAGTAGGGTCAATAGACTGTGCTCTGTCTATTTCCGAATCTACTGCAATCCCTCGAATAGGATATATTCTAGGCTTATAGCCTGAACTGTGTATTAATGCCATTTTAGTTCCTCCTTTGAACTTTGTGGTTCTGTTAGATTTCTCTTCATAGAAAACTAACTTTTTCCATTCTTTTTAAAAACTACCTTACTATGTTGTTTTATGTCTAATTTTTTCCATGTCTAGTCTCGCAAATAGCGTCTCTAATTTTTTGATTAGTTTCTATACGCTTTGTAGTATCACATATAGTTTTAAAATTTTCTCTAATCTCTTTTTTAAAAACTTTTTCCTCTTTTTCTAATTTATCAATATCTGCTGTAATATGTTTTATTTCGTTATTCTGAATTTTATGAGCAATGAGTTTACCAATTATAGAATTACATATACTCCATATTAAAGAAATTATTGCTAGTATTAAAGAGATAACAAAAGTCCAACTTTTTAAAAATTCAAAAATCATTATACTTCCACCTTTCCTATACTTATTTGTAGAGTAATTAAATGTCTATATCGGTCTTTAGGGTCTAAAGCATCTTTGTTTTCTGTAAAATTTACGGGAACATCTTCCATTTCCAAAACAGATATACGTCCGTTTGCAGTTTTAGATTGAGTTTGACCGCTTACTATTATGTAATCATAATATATTAACCCACTTTTAAGTATCCCAATAGTATAATCTTTTAAGTCTAATCTTTGACCATCATGTGTACAAAATAAATCTATTAATACTTGAACAGTTCTACGAGTAGAATTGCTCCCTATTTCTACTGCTTCATGGTCTGTAGTCCCTACTCTTACACACACTAACGCTGTTCCTGTTTTTTGGTCAAATTGAGTTCCATATACTTTGGAAAAAGTTTTAACAACTTCTACATTTCCCCAATCTGAGTCAAAGTTAGTTTTAAGATAGTCTATTAGAGAAGCTTCGATATTTCTACTCTGTCTATATATTGCCATATTATAAACCCTTCTTTATTTTTCTTATTATACTTCGTATTTTATTGCTCATTCTAAATCTCCCTGCCTGAATATAATTTATAGGTCTTACTGGATTTGCAGGTTTCATAGAAAACCCACTTCCGTCTTTATAATTAAATTTCTGAACTCCGCCTGCTAATGCGGAACTAGGAGCAGTTCCTTCGAATGACCCTGGAACTATTTTACCTCCGCCTGGAATAAAAGGAGTTCCTCCTACAGTTTTACCGTAATTTATTACGTACCAATAAGGAGCTTGTTGATTCAAAACACTTATATTTCCAATACCCCACCCTACCATCGCAGGTGCTGTTGAGATAGCTTCGAATGTTATAGAGTTAGCTAAGTTCCCTGTGCTTCCTCTTCTTTTACGTCTACTATTAATATAATTTTGCATATATTCTGTTAATCTTAAACCCATTTCAAAAGCTTCACTCTGAAAAATAAACCAATCCTTACGAATAGTTTCGGTCATAATCTCTCTAACATTAAAATTGGGAGTAATTTTTCCTGTGAATTCCATTTATACCTTCTTAATATATACGTATGCTCTAATATAATTTTGTTCTAAACGATATTGCAATCTTCCATTAATTGTCCACCCTTCATAATAATCATTATCAATTTTTATTTTATAAGTTAATTTTAATAATCCTTCATGTTTTTTCTCTATTACAATTTCTTTCGCTTTATTTGTATCAATTCCTGGCATAGCCCATTGTACTTTTGTAAACGTTAAATCCGTTACTAATGCTTTAATAGGTAAAGCGTTCATTCTAGTAACTTGTACATTATGTTCATATGGGTCTAAATCAGTTTCTGTAGATGAATACATGTAAATATATTGTGATTCTTCTCTAAATAAAGTGTCCACTAAATAACTCCTTCCAATAATTTCTATTAAAATTTGTTGTCATATGACAACTTTTACATAAACTTGTTAAATTTTCTGGATTTATATTTTTCTTATCATAATCTATATGATGCACATCTAATCTTCTTCCTGTTTCTACTTCAGGAACTCCACAAATTTGACATTTATAACCGTCTCTGTATCTTATTTGTTCTTTAAATGTATTATTCCATCCTAAAGGATAAGGTTCGAATGATTTACCACCTTGCCAATTTGGATGATTACGTGGGTCTTTAAGAAAAAATTTTAAAGATTCACTTATAGTCCTAATAGGAATATTATATTTAATTAATCTACCTCTTATAACTTTGCAACTATGTCCTATTTTTTTAGCAATATGGTTTATAGATTTTTTATTTTTAATATATTGACCAATAAGAGATTCTTTAGTTATCCCTTCTATATAATTAGGATGATTTCTTGGATTTGCCAATCGCTCTTTCGCAGAACAAGAACCACAGTTTTTACTTCCATAAAATCCAGACGTTTTAGTAATTCCTTTTCCACAATTTACACAATAATACTTTTTAATACTTCGACCGTCAATATATCTAGAAGCTTTCTTTCCTCTCTCTGTCTTTTTATTCTTATTCCAGGGGATTTTTCCTTTTAATGAACAACTTCTACATTTGCCACTTATCGAATTAGCGGTTATTTTCTTGTCACAATCTACACAATAATAAATTTTATTTTTACAATATTTCCCATCTTTATAATTGGGATTGTTTTTATCCTTATAATTCCTTCTTTTTTTCATATATTTTCTTCCAAAAATCTATTTTTTGATAATATAAACCAAAATTTTTGCTAATTTTTTTAATACTTCTTTCGCAGATGCTAAGTCAATAACATTACTATCTATATAATTATCAACTTGCTGTGCGGTAAGTCCATGAATAAAACTCGTTTTAATTTTTTTAATATTTTCTCGTTGCTTAGATGTAGTTAGTCTTTTTAACATAAAACCCTTTCTATTAATCCCAATTCATTCCTGTGCCGTGTATTTTTAATTCTTTTTCGTTATGACTAGTAATTTTATATTTTATAGAAGTACCACTTCCTATTCCAGAAGCCGTTAAATCTGTTATTCCTGAAAGTACTCTTTTACTTCCGCTATAATCACCGTCGTCTAGTAATGTAACTTGCGCCCAAGTGCTTCCTCCGTCTTTACTTACCCATGCTTTCATATCTGTATTCAAAGTAACTGCGTCAACGTCTTCTTCAAAAATTATTATACGTGCGTTATCTGGTTCTGCTTCTGCAATTACGGATTCCGATATTAAAGTAAAGTCGTTAAATGTAGCTTCCGTACTATATTCCGAAGTTGGAAGAGAGAATCCGCTTGACCAACCTCTGTCTGTTCCTTTAGATACTCTTAACTCATCAATGCCTCCATGAAAAAAAACGTCTCCACTACTTATTATTGTTGCATAGCCTATCAATAAAATAGTAGCAAAATCAGACATAGGGTCTGATTCTGAATACGCTCCTCCAAGTTGAACAGCGTTTTTAAAGAATCTAATCGAAGTCCCAGTACGAACTATTGCTAAATGAGTCCATGTCTCAATAGACAGCGAGATAGTTCTGGTCGCCTCTATCCTTCCAGTTGTGGGGACATTATCTTGAAAAATATATAGTTTTTGGTCTCCTCCAGCTTCTTTAATACCGAAAGACCACAAATGATTAGCGTCAACTTCTTGACTAAGGATAGGACAATATTCCCCACTTGCAGGTAGCGTAGCCATCCATACCCAACAATCAATAACAAAATCTCCCGTTCCAAAATACCAATCAGCAGAATCGGGAACTGTAAGATAATCAGTACTTCCATTAAAAAGACCAGCACCTGTGCCGAATTTTTTTACTGCCGTATCTATTTGTGCACTACCTTCAGCAGTAACTGTATGTGGAGCTATACTTGAATCTATAAAAGTGGTAGACTCGTCTACTCCATTACAATGTAGCATAAGTACGGTATCAGAATCAATTCCACCTGCTGTTGATTCATTGGTATAATAATCATCAGAAGAATTGTATGATATGAAAAGGGAAGAACCTGAATCAATTCCAGACGGGTCTTCATATTCGTCTATAGTACCATCTATTAAATTATATTGCGATTTAGAATTATCTACTGCTCTATAAAAAGCAAGAAGCATTATATTATTTTCTATTCTATCCGCTATTTTAAGTTTATTATTTACAAGTTTTATTGTGAAATCGTCTATATTCGAAGAAGATAGTAAAGCTTCTGACTTCCATTTTCCACTTACAGAATCATATTTTATAATATCGTCATCGACAGGTGTTCCGCTATCAAAATCTACGTCACCTAAATCTGCTAAATCCGAAACTCCTCCTGCATTAGAAACCCAAGTAAATTTTCCTGTAGCTAAGTCATACGAAGGAACGTAATTATCAACAAAAGCATTGGTGGCTTCTAAATCATTTGGTAAAATAGATGATATTTGGGAAGCACGAATACGGGTATTTCTTTCTGTAGCCATTATATTGCCTTTATATTAAAATTTAGTATATAGTTTTTTTCCACATTTTTTACATTGTAAATTAAATTTATTCGTAGAATTAATAAAATCATCCCTTATTTTCTCTTTAAGTGGCATAACATAAAAATCTGTATGATTGCATAACTTACATTTGAAATCTAAAGTTACATTTAACATTTATTTTCCTTATTATCTTTTTCTACCACAGGAGGCTTCAGCACTTCTTCATACGCTAAAACAATACCTTCAAGTTTTAGAATTTGTTTTTTTAATTTTTCAATTGCTTCTTGATGTGCATTTACAGCATTAACGCCTTTTTCAGTTTCTGAAATAGCCCACTTTAATTTTTCTGTAATTATATCTCTTAAAATACGATTATCTTCGTCTCTATTTTTTCCCATAGCTTCAAGGGTTTTTTCCATTTTTTTCTTTTTATGTTCAGGAATTTTTTTAACGTTATTCCCTTTTAATTTTCTTTTTCCCATTTAAATCTCCTTACTTATAATATAGCTTTACGTGTTTTAGATTTATAATTTAACTATTTCTAGTTATTGATTATATAGTGAATTATCAAAATATCTCCAGTAATAGGAGCAGTGACAAAGGCAACAGTAGTTCCACTGAGCGTATAATCTTTACCAGAAGCTTCTTCTTGTAACAAACCATTAAGATAAACTTGAACAGAGTTAACTATAGGTGTGTTACCGAGTTCAAAATCTGTTTCAACGTTATCGCAGTTAGCAGATTCATTTTCTACCTGTATATCACCTTCAACTATATTATCAGCAACTGAATCAACAGATAAAACACCAGCAGTAGCAGTAAGACCAGTACCTGCAATAGCAGTTATTAAATCCGCTATTGTTTCTCTTTTAGTATCATTAGTATCAGAACTATCCATGAACGCTATAGAGTCACTAGAAACATCAATAACTACTTCAGTAACTTCATAAAGGTCAACCGCTAAAACACCAGTAGTAGCTACTAAACCAATACCAGCTAAACCAGTTGCAACATCGTCATTTAACATTGCATCAGTAACTTTAGTAGCCCCTATAGCAGTAGTACCATCATTAATAATAGTAATATCACCAGAAACAGCTACAGAATTAATATCTGTACCATCTCCAACAAGAATAAAACCATCAGTCTTAGCATCTAAATCAGTAGGAGCATCTGAACCCCCTCCAACTTTAACAAAACCTTGAGCTATATTCGCTAATACATCATTAGTTACAGCATCATCTTGAATTTGTGCAGTTCGAATTGCAGTATTTAAAGCCATTTTTTATTCCTCCTTTTTCCTTGAATTTTCAAATTTCAGGATTCATTTAATTTTTCAATCCTATTTAGGATATTTTTCTTGTATTTTATCTTACAAGCACGTAAAGTTATTCATTTTTCATATTACTTACTTTTTATTCATTATTTTTATATTCTGACCCCGAACAATTCGGACAATTAGAATATCCTTGTCGTATTTTTGAGTTACATCCACATTTAATGAGAATGTTTTTCTCTAAAAGTTTTTTAAATAATTTTTTTAAATTAGTATAAAAGTAATCCATAACCTGTTTTTTAAAGTATATGTAATCAGAAGATTTTTTTCCTAATTTAAATTCTCCCAAATCTAGAATCTTTTTCATTATAGATAACGATATTAAAAAAATTTCTTTAGCCATTTGTATTTTCATAGGTTTTGTTTTCTCATTGTTTAATGTAAGATATTTCAAGAATATCTAGTGTTACCGTATCAAAAGAAAAGGAAAAATCGGTGCTGGAATTTACCGTAATATACTTTTCTTTTATTCCATTTAAAAATACTTGTAAAGAATTTGCTACAAACGAATTATCAGCTCTAAATTTTTTAGAAGTTATTCTAGTTGGGACTTCGTTATATACAAAACAATCTTTTATAGTTTGTATTACCCAAGTTTTGTCTTTAATCATATCTACAGTTGTTAGTGTTAACTGTATATTTTCAGTTTCTACAACTGAAACATTTAGTTTTTCACTCTCTGTAATATTTACATCTAAATGCTGACTTTCTAGTCTAATCCATAGTTTTTCATTCTCTACGATATTTAAATCCAGATGTTGGCTGTCCATTTTAATCCCTTGTTTTTCTCACGTTATCTTCAAATTCCATTATCCCATGCTGAATAACTCCTTCATTATCTTCGTCATCTTTAAAATCTATAGAATATTCATAATTACCTACCAAATTAGTTTCTGAAGCAGTGAATGTAATTACAGTTTCTCCATTCGTAGGGTCTGTATGACTTATTATTTTTTTATCTATCAGAGCATTTGCATCTTCATCAGTTATACTTGATTTCAAAGTAAAATAAATAGTCCAATCAGTTATATCTACTATTGCTCCATTTCTCTTGACTTTCAGAGTATACGAAGGAATAGTACTACTTTTTTGTCTTCTATACTCATGCCATAAAGGGTCTGTTTGTGCTTTTCTAGCCATATGTTCTCCTTATTCTGAAATGTAAGTTACTATATCATTTATTCCAAGACCCATCTGAAATCTAGAAATAATTTTTTGTATTTTTTCATCTCTTGTCATTGTTCTCGGATATTTTACCGTTCTATTGGCAAGTCTATATTCACTATAATTTGGTTTAATTAAAATACTTGTTACAATAGATATTAAATCTACAGTTTTTGCATCAGGGTTTGGGCGAATAATGTCACTTGCAGTGTACACTTCGTAATTATTCTCTCCATAAGAAAATATACTGAGCCATACTATACCTGCTGTAATGTATTTTGTAAGTTCTGAATCCGAATATTTATTATATGTAAAGTCTATTTCTACTTTATCTCCAGAAGCAAATTCACTGCCAGAAGCCAAAGTTACTGTAAGTTTATTTGTAGTAGAATCAAAAGACCATTCAGACTCCTCTAACAGCCCCCCGTTTCTTAAAACCATAGTTATCTCATCTACGTTTGGTTCTGATACAGTAAAAATATTAGAATCTTCGTATTCATACAATTCAAAACTAGAAGCTCCAAAATCTTCTACTAAAGCTCTTACTTTTGTTCTTATGTTATCCATTATTTTCTCCTCTATATTTTCTCAATAATAAAATTTCTCGCCCTCTATTCCCTCTAAAAATAAAATCATGTTTTTGTAGTACGCTTAGTATAGGATTAGTCTTCTTAATTTTTATATATAAGTCCTCTTTGATATTCCAAAATAATACATTTAATAATTTGTCGGCAGATTCTAAGTCTTTTACTAATAATTTCAAATATTTTCTTTCTACTTTATCCGACCATCCCGTTACATAAGCTATACCAGCTTCTTCGTCAAAAACAATTTTATCTCCTTTATTAAGAGAATCAAATAATAACTCTTTATTTTCTTTTATAAATAAACGAAAATTAGATTGTGTAATATAAAAATCTCTATATTCATCAATATATTCTTCTAAAATAGAATTTATTATATCTTGTTCTTTTTTTGATATTTGACTTCCAAATTTTATCATATTTTCCTTACGTTGATATTAAGGAAGACTCTTTATTGAGTCTTCCTTAATAGTATATTCTACATTATCGAAGTAGCGTCACAAGTAACAAGCATCTTAGGATTAGTAATCGCAAAAATAACCGACTCATAACCAAGAACAGAATATCCCAATACATTTGAACTATTACCACTAAAATCAACAACTTCAGGAACATTACCAACAATCAATGCCCTCTGAGCGTTATCAACATCAGCACCCATAAGGGTAGCTATTTCAGCAGAAATCTTCCTTCTCACGAACCAAATAGGCTTACCTTCAGCAACTCTAGAATTCCGAGCTTCTAAAATAAGATGATTTGTGTTCAACAAAACCGCTTCTCCACCAGCATCTGTAGATTCTACTTTACCGAAAATCTTCATAACCTTTATCCCAAGCTCTGCTAACTTCGCATTAAGCGTAACATTATAATTAAAAGTACTAGCATTAACTTTATCATAAAGGTCAATAGCCTCTTTAACAGTACTACCAACCATCAGCAAAAAACCATCTCCATAATCTTCAACAAGATGCTTCATACCAATAATTGTATCATACAAATCAATACCAGAACCTATAGTATACTCCTGAACACTAGCATTACCAGGAGTGTTTGTCCCTGCTTCAATACCATCAATAACAAGCTTCAGTTCTCTCTTATCCATACCACGAACTATACCTTCTTTTTTCCTACCAAGAACTTTAAAATCAGGACTAGCAAGAACAGCATCAACAAGAACATATTCCTTCTTAGAGTTAAGACCCTGAAACGCTATTGCAGTTTCTCCTAAAGGACTTCTCTTAACCTGTATCAATTTACCATCAGAAGTATCTACGACAAGAATAGTATCCAAATCAGCATCTACATTAGTATATCTCCAAAGCTGTTCGCCTGGTTCAACAGTATCTAAATTACAAAGTTCAGCAAGTTCAACAGGAACTGGCAACTGATAATTAATCGGTTCACCTATAAGTTTAGATATTTCTAAATCTTTTCTACGGTTCATAAAATTACCTCTTTCACATTTGTTTACATTTACATGTTGCATTATCTTTTATGCAGTTGGGTATATCTTTCCCTATATTTTGAATTTATCTTTTTTCCTCTTTTTCTTTGTTCCCAAAAGCTATATCATTTATTTTTTTCCTATTTTTTGCATCTTCAGTTGGGGTATTAATTTTCGACCCTGCCACTTCTGTAGCAGTATTATCATTTGATTTTATTTTAGCAAGCTCAAGTTGTAAATTAACTTTTTCAAATTTATCATCATTTATTATATCCTCATCAGATAAAGTTTCTTTACCGATTATTAACTGCCTATCAACAATCTTCTTTGCATTTTCTTTATAAAATTCAACTTTATTTTCTAGTTCTTTCGTAACTTTAACAGTTTCTTTAATTGTTTTTTGTTTCTGTGCTTCTACTTTTTGTTCGGCTTGTTTTTTAGCTTCTTCTAATTCCTTCTTCAATTCTAAATGTTTCTTAACTATTTTTCTTACTCCAGCTTTCAGAATAGCTTCTTTTTCTGAAGCATATTGTTTTATCTCTTTAATCTTTTTTCTCTTTTTTCTTAGTTTGTCTTTATGTTTACCTACCGCTTTTTTATAACGTTTTAACAAACTAGCCAACTTTAATTCTTTACCTCGTCTAACGAGTTTTGTTTTAATAGATTCTATATTGACCCCTAATCCTTTTAAAGCGGTATCAACTGATTTGTCTTTTAATCTAACTAAAGCATCTCTTATAGAATTCCTACTGTACATTGGAAATATAGTAACTAACTTAGGAGTTTCTGTTTTCTTGTCTTTTACAGTTGTAACTACTGCAAACAAACTACGAGGTAAATTAGAGGTTTTAGCTACATCAAGATTATCCCCTTCTATTTGCTTCTTAATAGCTTCTACATCCTCTACTTCTATCAATTCAACTACTTTAGTAGTTTCTTTTTTAGAAGATTTTACAGGTGCGTTTTCTTTCTTTTGTATCAAATTCATTTTCGCAATTTTCTTAAACACTTCATCTGAGACATTATGACTGAATATTAATCCACACTTAGGGCATATTAATTCTCTTGTACCCATTTCAGATATACTTGATATAGGAATAAGGTGATTACACTGATGACAACTAGTGTTTCCTGTATAAATAAATCTAGCCTTACCAAATGAATTTTCTGCTTTTTTCTTAGCGAAAATAGCTTCGTATTCTTTCGCACAGCTCATACATTTTACATTCATATTTTCATCTGTTTTAGATATAATTAACCAGTTATTTATTTTACAGCCAGGACAAAGAATTTTAAAATCTTTTATCTGAGGAGGATAAATCATAGTTCCTTCTCTATTTAATATAGCAAAACATTTGGTACATTTAACATCAGTAGCATTTTCGCCTTTATCAAATTCATTTTCGCAATTTGAACATTTAATTTTAACTATTGTCATAACTTGAGGAGTAACTACTTCTCCTACTGTCAATATCTCATCCTGTTTATATTTTTTAGCATAAACTAATTCGGGTTTATCCGTTGCGTCATTCGCCATCATTAATACTTTAGCATTTTTAAATGCAGGTTTATTATCTTTATCTTCATAAATAAGTGCCCCTCCAGCGATTTCCATATTATGAAGTTCGTAAGAACCATTTGCGAGATATTTTCTTTTTTCTTTAGGAGACCAAATTTCAAAAGAAGAAGATAATTTCTTACTTTTGAATAATTCATTAGCCTCATCCCATAAATCTTCATAATAAGACTTATAATATGCTCCATAAGCAATGGCTTTGTTCTGTTTTGCCATATACCTAAAATCTATATAATGACCTACAACTTTATCTCGATTATGGTTTATATTGATAGGCTTGCCTATTATCTGAGGAAGAACCTTTAACAATTCATTTTTAGGTAAAATAGCTCCATTAGCATTAGGTTGATTACTGAAAGCGTAAATTGTTTTGAAAAAGCCCAAGTCTCTAGAATTTGCACTCATTCCTTTTGCTTTAACAATCTTTTCTAGCTCTGTTTTTTCTCTACCTTCTTCAAGTAATACAGTTTCTGAATTAAGACTGTAATCTTCTAAAAACAGACTTGCTTCAACATTGGTAATAACTTTTTTCATTTTCTTCCTCCTGTTAATCTAATAAATCTAAAGCTATGAGAATATTAGATATATCTTTTTTTCCTTTTATAAAAATGCTTGTTTCTAGTTCTTCTTTTTTTATTCCTGACATTGTTTTATTTAAAAATATATTTCTATTTTTTGTTCCTTCTATACTATTTATAATTTCAATTGGAAATAATCTGTTACCACATATTAAATTATCTTTATTTATTCTATTATATTTATTTCCTGTTATAAGAACGTTTCGATTATAACCGAAATCTTTATTTGCTTTTATTTCTATATTTTTATTAAATCTATTTAAATTTTTTCCACTTAGTATTTTACTACTTATAAAATTACTATAAACATTTGATTTTAAACTATAAGAATATTCAGTTGAGAATATTTTTACCCCTTCTATAGATTTTATATTTACAAATCTTATTTTTTTAGTACCTTGTAATTCACAAATTTTCTTAAAAATAAATTGTTTAGTTCCTATTATTTTATAAAATTTATCAAAAGTGAATCCAGTTATTTGACCGCCTCCACTTATTTTATCTAAAATTCCTTTTGTAGCAATTGAAATACCTTTACCTAAAGCTAAAAATCCTTTCGAAATTAAAGATATACCCCTGATTCTCATATTTTTTTACTCCTGTATGATGTCATTCTATTTTTACGGTCATATACTGAAGTTATTCTATATTCCGCAAGTACATTTGTGTTAGCGTCCACATCGGCAGGTGTAGGATAAGTTCTCACTAACGCACTTGTCATATTACTATGTTTATCGTAAACAGGGTTAAATATTCTAGAATTTTCTTGTACCAATCCTAATACTCTATTCATTTTTTCTACAAGTTGAGATTCTTGTATTATTGAAATTAAAGTAAAATTTTCAATATTATCAACTGCTGGAACACTCTGAGTTTCTATGGTATATCCGCTTTTATCTAATACTATATCATAATCTACTGCACTATAATCATAATTATAAATAAACGGACTATTTTTTGAAGCGTAACCTGTCCCGTCGCCAGGATTGAAAAACACATCAGCCAAATGATTTCCAAAAGTATCTTTAATATTAAAAGTTACTTCAAATTGTTGAACATCTACTTCTAACGAATCTTCATTTTTACCACCTAAATTATCTTCTGCTTGTAACCTTGCAATTTGAGTTCCTGAATTTGTAAATTGATATTCAAATGCCCTAACTGCTTCTAACAAACTTCCGTAACCATTTATAGGTATTTCAGTCCAAACATCTACCTCTCCATCTATTTTATAATAAACATGGTCTACAGTTCCGTCAGAATCTGAAAAACTAGAGTCACTAAAAACTGCTAAAAAATTGTTATCTTTTACTGTTTTATTACTACCTGCATTAACCGTTGGATTTTGATTTATAGTATAAACTATTTGATTTTGATGTAAATCTACTTCTTGTTCTCCGTCTGATAGTAAATAAGCAATGAATCCTATTTTATCGGGGCTTGCATCAAATGTACCTATATTTGTATTTATTGTTGATACTGTATTATAATTAGAAGTACTTCCTCCCGAAATCCACGCAGTTCCATTCCAATAATATCTATTTGTTTTGTTTACTTTATAAAGATTATATCCTATAGAACCTTCATTATTTCCACCTAATAGTTCTGTAAAAGAATCCCAAGAAATTACAACCGCAGGGTCTAATAAAGCTGTAGGGTCTACTGTTGGTTTATCAGAATAATAATACCAATGCTCACTACCTACTCCTGAATGATAACGAAAAGTTACTTCGTCAGAACTTAATGCTTTATTGTAAATAAGAACTTCATCTAAAGTACCTACAAACAAATCGTTCAATCCTTTTCTTCCAGACACTTGCAAGTCAATAGAATTGATTATAGTTGATGATAAACTATTAGCAACAGTTGTTAAACTTATTAAACTATTATCTACATATATCTTATTTCCTGATGCCGTACTTGACCCATCATACGTCCAAATCACATGATGAAAAGCTCCATCATTTATTGCCCCCGTAGTTCTGTTAAGAGCAATTAAATTAGAACCACTGTTAATTATTCTTATCTGTAATAATCCACTATTATGTCGAATTCCCCAACCTCTACTAAGACCTATATTATCTTGTTTAGATACAATGTATTCTAAATCCGTTGAAGTAGTTTTTATCCAGAATTCTACAGTCCAAGCATCAGTACGTTCAAAACTTGCTATATTTTCACAATTTATATACTGGTCAATTCCGTCAAATTGAAAACCGTTATTAATCTTACCTGTAACAATAGAAGGACTATTAATAGCAGTTCCATCTCTTCCATTTCCAGAACTATCTTCAACTGAATCAAGTGTATCTATTGATTCTAAATGATACCTAAGATATACATCTGTTAAATCTTCTTTTAAATGTACACGCCCGTCCAAAACTTCTATTTTATTAGTATCGTAAGTATAATCTTCAGGTACGTCATAATGATAGTCTTGAGTTGCCATTCTTTTCCTTTACGGTCTTAATTCTCTTATTCCAGTAATTTTTAACGGTGTTTTTAAAGGTTCATCTAACGTCACTGTAGGACTCCATTTAAATATTAATTCTCCAACTTCTTTTGGAGTTAATGTTTCTGGAGCTTCTAATATTTCTATTTCTGGATGATTCACAGTAAATACTAAATGAGTTAAATAAGCTTTATCATCGTTATATACAAAAATTTTAAATTCTTTGGTCTCTCCAGCAAATACACCGTCAACATTTAAAATGTCTCCTACTACTTCTTCAGTCAAGTCTATATCTTTGAAAAGTTTCACTGTTATTCCTTATTTTTATTTTTTACAAGCATTTTTAAAAGTTTTAATTTAGTAACTTCTATTTCTTCTCTTCTTGCTTTCATAGATTCTTCTATAGCGACTTTTTCCTCTTTCTGTAAGACTTCATTAAGAATAGATTCATTTACTTTCATTCCTACTAATTTTCCGTCTTCTCTTTTTCGCTTTCTAACCCACATACCTTTTTTATTTTTCCTAGCTATGTTACGAATAATTCCCCAAGCAATTCTAAAGGCTCTACTTTCTGATTTATAAGTTTCAAAAGCCTGATTAACAACGCTCATAAATGTACCTTGTAAATCTGCTGACATATTATCTTTAACGCTTTTAGGTAATTCGCTAACTTGTTTATAAGGGGCAATTTCTAAGTCTTTAGTATTTGTTCCACTCATATCAAATCTTTCTTTATCATCTATTTTATCGTTAGGTATAACGTCTCCATTTTTGTCAATTTCTTCATCATAAATTTTCTTATGTCTTTTTTCTTCTTCAGGACTTATATCTGATTCTTTATTATCTGTATGATGAGGATACATTAATACTTCAGTACCATCTTTAGCTTCTCGTTCACGCCTATTCTTTTCAAGACTAAAATCAACTTCTCCTACCAATTCGCAATAAGTTTGGTCAGATAATTTACCATGCTTCCAAAGTAGACGCAATTCAGTTTTAAATTTAGCATTTATAAATCCTCTCACAGGAGAAGAAGTTACTTTAAAAGTTTTATTTTTATATTTGATTGAAGAAGAGTTTTGTTTTAGTGCTAACAAAATAACTTGATATATCATAAGTTTAAAATCTTCTATCCCTGCTCTTGTTTCTTCTATAAAAGCTTTCGGATTTAAAATCGCTTCTTTTCGACTTTCACTTGCACTCTGAACTATATCTATAAAACCCAACCCACTCAATAAATTTTTTTCTGCCTGTTCATATAATTTAGTATTAAATGCAGTAGTAAGGTCTGGAATTAACTGTGTTATTTTTTCAGTATAATCAGTAACTCTCATTTTTGTTTGACCATCTCTAGTACCTCTATTATTTCTATATTCTCTTAACCAATTTTGTAAATCATCAAATACATCCTTAAATTCTTTGTCTGTATAAGTTTTCCCTGCTTTAGTAAGAGATTCATCTCCTTTTGTAACGTGCATCATATAAGGAATAATCTCTTCTATTATTCTACTTCCGAAATTTTTAATAGATTCTATAATTTTATAATTATGATAGACTCCTCTTTTTATAAGATAAGGTATAGGATACTTAGCAAACCAACGTACATAAGGCTTAGAAAAAATAACGCCTTTATCTAGTTTATTTTTTTTATCATTTGTATTACCTAAATAATAGTCGTAACTATCAATCGTTATTTCGCTATTTTTTGATTTATCATTCGCTGTAATTTCTTTTCCATCAACAAAAAACATTTTAGAAGGTAATTGAAAACCTCCGTAATCAGCCCATTCAGTTATTTTTAAAACAGGAAAAGAAGCTCCCTTCCATCTTTCTTTAAAATATTCAGTAGATAATGCCTTTAAACCTGGGGGAACTTTCCCACTATAAGCAGAATTAACTTCTGTTATCCATTTTTTAAAAATTTTATTAAGTGTATCGTTATTAGTCTCTACACCATAGTCAACTGTAGCACTTTCAACTGCAAAATCAGTTAAACTATCAATTAACCCAGTAACATCATCTTGTAACATAATTGAAACTGCATCAGCCCGTTCTCTAAAAGTAGTAGGGACTATTATTTTATTAACAAAAGTATTAAACAATTGATTTAAATAAACTACGGAATCTATTGTTGACATTTCTTTACTCCTTTTATACTGAAAATTTCTTAGTTAAACGTTTAAGTGTTAATACAGTAAATTTTGCTTTTTCGACTTGACCAGTAAATGTATAATAATTTGCTCTCTCATTTAAAACTTTTGCAACATAACTATCAAATTGATTTTTATCACAGTCTATTATTTCGGCTTTATGAATTTTATTATATAATTCCTTTATATGTTCTTCGCCTGTTTGATTTTTATTTCTTCCTGAACTAACTCCCAAACCCATATTAGTACTCATACTAGGAGTAGCGTTAAAATCTTTTTTTAACCACTGAGCAATTGCAAAAACTTTAAAAGAATCGAATAAATGGTCTCCAGTTTCACTTACACAAGGATATTTATTTCTAGTTCCAGAAGTTATTTTAACTACTGCACTAAATTGGCAGTCGAATTTATAATCCATAGGTAAAAATAATCTATTCTCATACAATAATACCTTTAAACGTTTTACTGTCCATTCTGACATGAACTCTTCTTTAGGAATAAGCTTACCACTTCTATCCCTTTTATAGCCTCCTTGTTCGTCTTTCTCAAAACCAACAATTACTTTTTTATTTCCTGAATACCAAACTAAATTTTCTTTAAATCCTCTTTTTTCAAATCTATCATATAACCCACGTCCACAACCTTCACCACAATCAAAACCTAAAACATTTGCCTGAGTCTGTTCGACTATATATTTAAAAACTTCGTATTGCTCTGCTTCCGTCATTTTGTAAAGAACTATGTCATAAAGCCAATAATATTTATCTCCGATTTCTGAAATAACACTAATATCAGAACCACCTCCACCATCGCCTATATCACCAAAAACAAATATTCTCTCAGCATTTTTGGGTCTTTCAACAATTATTAAATTTTTAAAATTTGAAAAATGTTCTTTTTTAAGTTCAAAACGTTTTATTTTCTTCTTTTTCATATAACATTCAGAAACTCTCTCCATATCAAATTCAGTACTACCATCAGGAACTATTTCTCCCTTAACGTAAACTTTATAATTAATAGAGTCTTCTCCTCCATAAGCTTCTATTCTATCTTGTTTTTCTTTTTCGTCCCAAAACGGCGAAACAAATTGAGGAAGATTTAAAATATGTTTTTTATTATCTGGATTTTTAAAAATCTTTCCTATTGGTGAATGATTAGGAAAATCTGTCATACCTGCCAATCTAATTATAGCACCAAGTTCTCCTTCACTCTCTACTCTTTTCTTAAAAACTTTTTCTATTTCGAAGGAAACCTCGTCACCCCAAACCTTATCGAAATGAATTTGAAAAAATTGTTCTCCTGGGTTTTTCCCCTTAAGAGTCATGTTTACACCTTGCAACTTCCAACCGTTAGTTCTATTTGTAAATTTAATTTCTGGTTTGAAAGAACAATGGTAATTAAATATTTTAAAAATAGGATGAAAATCAAAAGCAACTTTAACATCATCAAGAATACCTCTTAACCTTTTTTCATCTATTGAATACATACATCCCCATAAATCTTTGTCATAAATAGAAGAGAGAGGGATGTCTAACTTTAAAACACAAAGACTTTTACCCCACTTCCTTGCTCCGAGAGCGTAAATATCGGCTATGTTTTTACGTAATTTAAAAGTTTCTTTCTTAGATAACTTATGATGCTTCGCTGTAGTTTCAAAATCTATAAGAGATTCATGAGAAATCATTGGACGTTGATAATGTCGGATTTCTCCTAATTTTTCTTCGTCAAATTGACCAAGATTATCAAAATTAGAAAATAAACATTCCACCATACACATCGGATTGTTCCAGTTTTCGCAAAATTCTATTTCTTCGTCTGTAATCTTTTCGATTAGCATTTTTATATCTTTTTATTTTGTGGGAATCAACTAGAACGGAATGTAGAAAGGTTTAACTCTTAGCGGAAACTTTATCAAAATATTTTTCTTGTAACCAATCAATATAATCTTTAGGAACTCCTAATATAGCGGAGTATTCATCTTTAGTAATCTTTCCCTGTTTATATACCTTGTGTAATGCCCTATTGCATAATATTTTATCTTCAAAAAATGAAGATTTGTATGCTTTGTATTTATCAGTTCTCATTCTTAGAAAAAACAATTTAGCACAAAACGGACAAACAATTTCTCGACTCGCCTGGTTTTTTCCCATCCACTTTTCGAATTTTTTCTCTAATACTTGTAAATGTTTTAAAGGTGTCTCTACCTTTTTATCTTCAAATAATCCTAATTTCTCTCTAAGCTTGAGACTTTGGTCTTCTATCTCAGATAATCTTGTATATAATTTCTTAGGAAGTACTTCGGCATCTGTAACTGTTTTACTTTTATTTAAGTCTTCAATTTTGTCTTTTATTCTAATTATATTTATTTCATGATACACTAAAGATTCTAAAATCTCTAAATCGTTTATTTTCTCGTAGTTATAAATTTTACAATACTTATCAAACTTACGTTTTCCTTTTTTTCTTTGGGCAGTGTTTAAACCGTCGCCCCTGAATTTGTAGCCCTGTGTCATATTTACCTTACTTGTTGAGTATTAAGAAGTTATAAATAAAAAACCCACCCTATTTAGGTGGTTATTGTTATCTTGGTTCTGAATCTTTGTCTATAGTATTATAGGTATATAAAAATAAAAATTGATATAATTTAGACATAGTTCTCCTTTTCTGTATATATCTATTATACCATATAAAACGCTTGGTGTCAAGGTTTGCGAGACAAATTTATTTCTTCCTATTCAAGATAAAAAACTCTTTCTTCAGGGCAGAGGCTTCATTTCTATACGCTTTTTTAATTGCGTTAAGCTCCGTTTCCCAAACAGTTCCATCTTTCTTTGGCTCATTACCATATAGCTCTCTTGCTATCTCCTCCTCCGTTGCCCTAGCCGCCATGATTCGGGTTGTGGTGTCAGCTATTACCTTGTTGCGAATCAATTTATCGTTTAATTCCCCTTGAGGTGCATGGCAAGCTGAACATATCGGTATGGTTTCATATTCCATTTGGAATTGAGTAACTTTTTCCTTCTCCGGCAAAAGCCTCTCAACATCCTTCCTATCTCTGTTATCTGCGGTGTTGGGGGTCATCATAATGCTCCTTGTTTTTTTAAACTATTTTGTATTTGCGTCAAAGCCCAACTAAGTTTTTCTTCGGGGATATCGTCTACTATGGCTTGTGTTGGCTTATCTAAATTCCCATGAGAGTATAAGCGTTTAAAAAAGACCCTATGTTTTATCTCTAATTGTAATAGCCCTTTTTTTATTTCTCGCCTTGCAAAATCTATCATTGCTTTGTTCATACCATCCTCCTTTTCTAATCCATAAGAGCGTTATAACCATTTTATAATTGGTTCACCTTGATAATTTTTTTCCCACACATACCAAGCAAAGGCCATAAGGCTACTAGCCCACGGCTTTCCAGTTGTCTCGTCAATTATGCTCCCGTTTCTTAATGGCCGTTGCCTTGACTTAAAAACATAGACATATTTTAAGGGTGTTTTCTCCATTTTATCTATTCGTTTTTTTCCCTCTAATGCTGTAAGTTTTCCGAAAAATATTACTTTTTCAGTTGCAACATCTAAAGCCTTCTCCATAAATTCAGTAAACAATTTAAACGGAGGGTTCGTTATGATTGTTTTATATTCTCTATCGGGAATCCACTTGAGGAAATCTATACCCCCTACCCCATACCCTCGATAAATAAGATCATTACTTGTAACATCACCAATTAACAATTTTGAAATATGCCCTTCCCCACAACTCGGTTCAAGGACAGGATATAAAATAGGTTCTACATCTAATAATGCTTTTGTGCTATCTGGATGTGTAGCATAATAGTCGTTATCAGAACGCCCTCTCAACTGATTTGTTGCTCCGGCTATGGTATTACTCTTCATTTCCCCTCCCCTGTTATCGCTTGGCGGTTGTTATTTAATCCTTTACCTTTCCTGTCCCATTACAAGTTATACAATCTTGTTTTGGTTGTGGAACTCCCCCGCATCCACACTCAAAATAGGCGGCTTTATGACTTTCTTGACAGCACCATTCCTGTTCATACCCCAAACCTTCACATTCAGGACATTCCATAAATCCCTCCCCTGCTCCATAAGAGCGTTATTTAACCTGTCGGGCTTCCTATCGCTGGTCATATTGACCTGCCCTCTGCCTTAGCTATGGCTTGTTCAAGATCTTCCAGTATTGTATTCTCCAACATATTCGGTTGTATCAACTGGTTTAACCTTGCAACAGTTTTCTCACACGCCTCAAGCAATTCAGGGGCGGCAGATATGAGGTTGGCATTGGCTTTGAGTTTTTCAACATCAGCACTACGACCAGCCATACCAGAATCTTGTACTGTGCAAACCTTTTTCTTTTGACCTTGTGGAGTTATCACTATTTTCGGGTCAAACCCACAACGTCTATAGTATACCTCTGACATCTTCCACGGCCCTTTAGTAAACTTTGCATCCATAATATTCCCCTTTCCCCGCTTGGCGGTTGTTATTTATTGTCCAGTTGCAGAGCTTGAAATCCCGAACTCTGTTTTGGCTAATTGCCAGCCCTTGCCGACTTTTAACACAACCCGTTCCTTACCATTGAAGTCGATAACCTTTCCGTAAGTGCCTCTATCATGGATAAAGCCCATGTTTTCTATTACAACGTATTTCTTTCCCTCTATTGTTATCATAATACCTCCCCCTGTTATCGTGTGAGTGATGGCAGGATTCGAACCTGCATGGCTATTGTGCTGGTCTCGCTTCGATTTTTCAGCACCGGAGTCAAACCGGATTCTCTTACCTTCTCACTTTATATCGTGAGTGCTAACTTGTCATTTCCTACAAGTCTAAGAGTTTGACCATTAGCCTACTGCTTAATAGCGTCTCCCGTTTCCGCCACATCACTCGCACGGTTATTTATTCTTTCGGCACTCTCATAATCTCATCTATCAAAGTATATTTATCAGGCTCTAGCTTATGCCCTGCTATTACATAATCTCGCCAAAGGTATAGAACAAATAGCAAGAGGATAACCAAACCAATATTGTTTAATATGCTCATCAACTTATCATCTGTCATACAATCAACCCTTTTTCTACGAGGCGTAACATTATTGAGGCTCTGGAATGATTCTGGAATTTAACCTCAGCATAGTGGACACCCGCAAAATCCTTATATTCATTTATCATTTTCTTTTCCTTCCCACAGCACTCCCTGATTTCGGTCTGTATGGCGGTGATGGCTTCTGCTAATACCTCGTCTGGTAGCCAACGCATAACATATTCATCATCACACCCATGCCCTTGAAACATTTTAAGTAATATCTCCCGTAACTTACTCATCTTTACCCTCCTTGACCTGTGCCTGTAACTTGGCTATTTCTTTATCTTTAAGGTCTTGTTCTTGCTTGAATATCCTATCTCCTTCAGTTTCCCCGCAATCACCTTGAGTTCTACTCTCATACTTCTCCTTTAGTTCGGCTATTTTTACTTCGTATTCAAAACAACTTTTACATAATCCTGTGTCATTATGTTCACATTGGTATTTCATTTCTCTCGGTCTATTGCTCATATTTTTTCCTTTTCGTAAATTAAATCTTTTGTATCCATAAACATTTTCCTTAATCCGCCTGTTAACCCACTTCTTTTTAAACTTCTATATAAATTTCGACATCGTTTATGCCAATTCCAATGAGGATTTTTACAACATCCATTTATATGTGTTGTAGTATAAATATCACTAATAATTTTTTGTGCTTCTTTTATATTTTCAGAACTATTCCAAAAAGCTAAACACAACCCATCAATAACCTTTAACTGCATTTTTCTAGTTACTGGCTTATTCTTACTCATACTTCACCTTTATTTTCTTTCCATAAAGTAAGCATTTCGTAAATGTCATTCCTACTCATAAGTAAAATACCCCTAATAGAATTATGACGAACGGATACCTCTGTTTCTTTAGCCCTAGAATCTTTATCAAAAATCTTTAAACATTCACATACATTTAAATATAAATCTCTAGCATCTCTTATATCTTGGTTCATTTCTCCTCCCTATCAGTCCTTTTCTTTGACTCTTTATATATTTTAGTTAAGGTATTTTTTATTTCTTCTGATATATCATTTCTCATAGATACTCCTTGTATTACCCCCTGCAAGTAACCTATCTCTGAAAATATTCTAAGGTCTATTTTTATTTTGCTCATAATAACCCTTCCTCCTTTAGGTTCTTACTAATAACGAGTACGGCTTCATTAAAAGTTTTAGTTTGTCTAGCCTTCCTAAACTTCCCTTCTTTTGGTAAACATTCCTCTATCAACTTTTTTATTGTAACTATAGCTTTGTCCATAGTATTTCTGCCATTATAAACAGATTCATAAAGAAGGTCTTCTAATATTTTATCAAGTTTATTCATATCTCTCCTTTATTTTCTTTCTCCAACTTTCTCAATTTCTTAATAATATATTTATTCAAAACTCTTTTCTCACAATGTTCACAATTATCACAATCATAGTCTTGTGTTGCACATTTTTTTGGGTTCTCTGTAATTATCCATTTATTTGTATATTTACAGAACCTCATAGTTTCAGGTAAAGGTTTTGACATTTTATTTATTCTCCTCGTTTTTTGGGGGTACGTCGTTTATTGTCTTTAGCATAACTTGTTTAATTTCTCTAAAGAAGTTAAGTGTTTTCTGAGTTTTATTATCTAATTTTAGTAATCTATAAAATTTATTTTTCGCCCTTATCATATTTGCTCCTTATTGTTTATAATTTGAATAATAAAATTATTATAATTCCAACTAATAAAATTATTTTCCAAGACCATTTTAAAGAAATAAGACTTAACAAAATCAACCCACCTAAAAAATCAGTTACCCAACTATCTCCAAATTGCCATATTCCTTTTTTATTACGTTTAAACCGTAAAAAATTTTTCACTTTTACCTCCTTAAATTCTTCAGGATAATCTAAAGGACTGTGATTACTCCAAAATTCATGTTCTTCTTTTTCTGATTTAAATTTTGGTAATTTATTTTTCATTTTTTCTTCCTATCTATGTACTGTTTTTTTATATTATCAGCTAATTCAATAAACTGACAATTCGATAATTCATAATTACCATCATTATCTTTCCTATCAATAGTGGGTTTTTTCATATTATAAGCTTTGTCTCTGAACCATAAAAATTTAAAATCCTCCATTGTCATTGAAAATTTAATCCTCCTACCCCCGTAATTTTTATAATTGATTATATTAGGATTATTACATCTTTGCTTGGCACTTTTGTAATTTAATTTCCATGGAGTTTCTTTTTTCTTTTTTATATAACATCTTTTAAGTATTTGTTTTCTTTTTTCTTTATTATTCATAGCCCATAATTTAATCTGAACTTTTCTCTTTTGTTTATTTTTTTGATACCATGTGTTATTAGATTTATTAATACATCCTTTACACCAATCACGATAACCATCTTTTCTAGTTTTATCTTTGTAAAATGAATCTAACAATTTTTTAATTTTACATTTTAAACAAATTTTGGTTTTCATTTCTCTCCTAATAGCAGTTTAGCTGATTGTGTATATCTTTTTTCTTTTCTTTCTTTCCAATCCATTGTAAACTCAAAAATTAACTGCAAGACTTTGTAGTATTTTCTTTTATTCGCTTCCTTCATTGCAAACATTTGGGCGTTATATTCTCTCTCAATTAACCCTTTTCCTTTTTTATCCTGTAAATGTCCAATTTCATGAAACACAACCCACCAAGGTAAAGGTAACAAAAACGCTTGTTCATTTATCTCAATAAAATTTTCTACCCTACCATCAGGATAAGTTATTGCATATGCTTCACTCGCAAAATCATCATGATGACATCCGCTACCTTTAATGATTTTGAAAGTTACAATAACTCCGAAAAGATGTTTAACATATTTACTTAGATATTTTGTAGTTGGGATGTTCTTTTTCATTTTTTTCTTCTTTTATTTCTAATTAGACTTTTAAAGGTTGACATGTTCTTTTTAATATTATCAATTTCATTTTATAAAATTTTTGTTTTTTATCTCTTACTCTTTTCGCTTCTTTCAACTTATCGAATACTAAACTTCTATTTAGAACAGGATAAAAATCGTATTTATATCTTTTATCTTGTTTAGCTAATACATACCAAATCCATTTTTATCCTTTTATTTTCTGTAATTTAATAGTTTAAATTATCCCTTTGACATGAAGGACAAATTTTATTACCAACATTATTATTAACACTAGTAGATATATCAAAATAACGCCCACAATACTTACATGGTTTCTTTATTACTTTTTTAATAATTATTTCTTCTTTTTTAATACTATTTTTAATTAATGTTTTTTTATGATTCCTAGCATTACCTTTATAATCCCATAATTCTATCCATTTTATTTCTCCGCATTTACATTTAATACCTACCCAATAACCTGTATATATACTCATTTTATTCTCCTCTTCTAGCTTCGGATAGTTTTTTTACAAGAGTATCTATATATTTTTCCCTACATAAGACACATGCACATTTAGGTCTTCTTTTACCTTTATAATTTTTATAATCTTTACAAGCTACTTGTTTTTCGTTCATGTTTTCTTTCCTTTGTTATCTGCTTCTTTTAACGGACTATCTTCTTCTAAATGATGCAAAACAAGATTTTTTACCATTTCCCTTCTATCATTAGACCATTTTAAATAAAACGCCAATCTAGTTACAAACTCCCCTGCTACCATATCATGTTTGATATAATTGCTTCTATCTTCTCTGTCAGTTCTTACAAACGGTTTAGCAATATCATGTAATAAACCAGCCCACCTGAGATTTATTTCTTTAGGAGAATGGAAAACCACTTTTTTAGTATGTTCCCATAATTCTAAATCGTGATGAGGATTATTTTGATTATACCCTACTTGCAGAGATAATTCTGGAATCATAAAATTTAATAATCTAGTCCTTGCTAAAAATTCCAATCCAATTTCAGGATGAGAAGACATTAATAATTTATCCAATTCCATTACCCATCTTTCTTTACTAACTTCTAATATTTTATAATTCATAGAAGAAACAACGTGATAAATAGAGTTATCTATTTTAAATTCTAATTGAGAAGCAAATCTAGCAACTCTAAGCATCCTTAAAGGGTCTTCCTTAAATCTTGAATTAGGTTTCCCTACGCATTTAATAACTTTGTCTTTAATATCTTGCATACCTTTAAAAGGGTCAATATATCTAGTCCCTCTTTTTGCAATAGCATTAATAGTAAAATCTCTTCTACTTAAATCAGCAGTAATATCTTTTACAAAAGTAACTTCAGGTTTTCTATTTCCAGATTTATATTTTTCATTTCTAAAAGTAGTTATTTCAACCATTTCTCCATTTATCTTTACTCCTATAGTACCAAATTTTTTTCCTATTAAATAAGGTTTTCTACCAGCTTTTCTAATAGCAGATTCTATTTCATCTGGAGTTAACGGAGTAGTAAAATCAAAATCTTTAGGATTCTTTTCTAAAAGTTCATCCCTCACTGCTCCTCCAACTAAGTAAACAGGATTAATTATTTTTTTTACTTCTTCGTATATAGTCATATAAAACTCCAATAGTATATTGTTCTATTTCTTTTATTCTTGGTTTAGAAGGTAATAAACTTGATACTGATAATGTTTCTATTTTTTGCTCTAATTCTTCAGAAAATTTTAATACTTGTTCGATAGTCCATTTACCTTCTCTAATATTTTTAATCAACTGTCTTTCTTTCAAAGGAAATTCCAACTTACCAGTTTCTAATAATTCTACCCCTTCTAACATTAATCTTATTAAATGACTTGCAAATTTGGTATCAAATCCATACCTATTTAATAGCCCTCTTCTATTGCCTACTTTTGATATTCTTTCTTCTAAATTTCTTACAACTCGTTTAAGTGGCATTGAGGGTGAAAAATTAACATCTCCAATAGAAACAAATTTAACGTTATTATATTTTGATTTCTTTAATTTTATAAAATGAGGACAGTTGGAATTTGTAACAACTTCTATTAAAAATTTATTCTTATCTATTTTAGAAAGATAATCTACTCCGTTAATTAAATCAAAATAACAATCTTTTTTTATTACCATTTTATGTTTCTGAGAAAAAGCGTAACCTAAAAACTTTTGTTTTAATCCTTTATGAGGAAAAAGATGTTTAATATCTAATAATTTCTGACCCAGTTCATTTTTATATACTATATTTTTATCATTAACAAATAATATTTCTAAAATATTTGGATTATTAGAAAGAGCTAACTGAATAAACTTTCTAAACTCATAAAATTTTCTATCTATAGCTTCGGTTGTATTTTTTCCATTCTCGTTTTTATCTTTAATAGATAAATCTACTTCTTCACATTTTTTAAATCCTAATACATATTCAATAGTAGGCATAAAGATACCAATATAATCTTTATCAGATTTTTCATTATTAGTACCATATAACTGAGACCCTGATACTATCTCTAAAATTTTATTTTGTTCAACATTTAAAGATTTCATATTTCTCCAGAAACAATTCCAGAGGGAAGTTTTTCGTAAACTCCCCTCTATTACTACCAATTATTTTTTATCTCTTTACGCCTCTAGCAATAACACGTCCAACAATAACCGCAATAACTCCACCCACAATTAAACCAGCGACATAAGGCTGTACACTAGCTACTAAAATCGCACCAACAACCGTACCTATAACACCAGCACCCTGAACTATCATTCCTATTTCTTTTCTATTCATATAATCCTCCTGTTAAAATTTTTCCTTAATATACCTCTATTATATCATATTATTTACTTCGTGTCAAGGGTAGAGAACGAGTTTTTACTCTTGTATTTTGAAAATCTTTTCCCAATGTTTTAAATGTACATAATTTAAAATCTTCTCTTTTGCTATTTCTTCTGCACTTGTTCTATCAAACCAAGTTATTATTGTTATTGGTTTATTATCTTTATCTATAACATCAATTAACTTTTCCATTTTACGTCTTTATTTTATTGCAATATTTATTTCAATTGTTCCTTCTTCAAATAAATCAGATTCTTCCGACAGTCTTAACTGTCTAAAATGACGTTCTAATTTTAAAAAAGCATCTTCAAGGTTTTCTGCTTCAAAACAAATATCAGATTTTAAATTAAAATTCATAAAATTCTCCTTTACATTCTTTATATTTATCAACAACTAAAAATCCCACAGCCACAACTAACAACCAAGCTATAATATTAGGTAACATTTTCTTGCCTTTCTTTATATGCTTCACATAAACATATTTGTTTATACGCAATACATTCAAATGGTAAACAAAAACCTTCAGTTTGTCTCTTAGATATTTTTGTCATCATAATATAACCTTTATCATTACATCTATCACATTTCATATTATTTACTCCTTATATTAAAGGCATCCCTGACCATTTACCTTTTGCTATTAAATTATAAATATGTTCGCATAAATAAGAAAATATAGCACATAACCAAATAAATACAACAAACGGAATAACACAAAATATAGTGTTTAATATGTCCCAAATTTTAATTTTCATTTCTTTCTCCTTTTTTATAATCCTAAAACATACAAAGCTAATTCATATTTGATACGTTGAGATTTTGAAGTAGAACAACACAAATTATGTTCTATATCTACTTTTTTAACACTAGTTGCTAAATTATTTTCTTTCACTCTCAAAATATAATCTAAATATTTCTCACTCTCTCTATGCGTTAATATTTCTATTACATTTACTAAATAAAAAGGTATACCTTGATTCAATAAATCTCCCAAACTTACATCAGTATCTTCTACAACGTCATGTAACCAAGAAACAATACCTGCCTCCATATATTCTTTATCTATTCCCAACATAGGAAATATATCAATTACACCCAAATCTTTAGGTTCTTCTACTTCAAACATATTAGCTACTGCTTCAGGATGAGTAATATAAGGAGTTTTTCCATCAAAACGATATTGTCCTTCATGTGCTTTTGTAGCAATGTTTTTTGCAGTTTCTAATAGCTTTTTAAATTCGTCAAATTTCATTTTATTTCTCCTTATTTATAAGTTCGTCGCCCAGGAAAAGAAAGAATATGGTTAATTTAACTTCATTAGGTTTCAAAATCCTAAAGGCATATTCTCGCCGGCTTCTTTCCTGAGCATCTATAGTATATCACACAATATCCTTCGTGTCAAGACTTCTGAAACAAAAATTTCCCACCTCCACCGTTCCGTCTCGCTTCGCTCAACGTCACTCTTTTCTTTCAGAAAAACGTCAACCCCATTTTTATTTTTTCGACGTTACCCTCCTACGTCTTACACTACAAAATGCTAAAAACGACCCTGTGTAGTGTAAAACCCTTAATATACACACTTGTTAATAAGTGTATATACTTTAGACGAATTGCCATTACGACCCCTACGTGACCCAAATACTACTTAACTACTAAATTAGTATTTAGACCCTAACGGGTATAAATATTTTGGTTTTATACCCTTTAAGGTACGATTACGTTCCGTAAAGAGACGTTTCGTACCCTATCGGGTATACAACGTATATATTGAATTTTGGCGAGAATATTCAACGCTTACGTTGAATTTCACCTTTAGTGAAACCACCTGTTAAACGTATTTACGTTCTTAGGAACGTTTTACGCTCGTTTCGGGGGGGCGTTACGTGACGTGTCGTTTGAAAGCCATCCTAGCAAGCTAGGTGGGCTTCTAGCAGTGTGTTTAAGTCTTTTTTTGGGGAGTGTGCGAGTTTCGTTTTGCGTGGCTTAGAAGCGATTTATGGGCGGTTTTCGTGAGGGGCTTATTTGGAATGTTCTAGGGCGTATTATTTCGTTACGTGGGGTTGACGTAAACGATTACAGTGATTGTGAGGCTTCTAGCCGAGAACGGAGCGAGGAGGCGATAGCCGACGAAGCGGAGTGGTGGGGAGGCGTGGGATTTGGGTTTGAGGGGTTTATTGAGGTTATTTTCTTGTCGTTTTACGTTGTAAGTGCTAGAAATGTCTTGTTTTCGCTTGTTTTTGCCTGTTATTGGCGTAAAAAAAGGTGACAATAGGGGTTCTGTGGTGTGTATTAACGTGTTTAGCTAAACCAGACCCCTGCCGTATATAGTCATAAGTCCTTATGTATCAACGATTTGTTTATGTGATAAAGTATTTTATCCGAACCCCGCCTATTGAGGAGGTCAAGCGTCTATATTAAAATAAAAAATTCAATTTTTATTTACGTCCGTTACTACGTTACTTGATAGCATTAATTAAAAGAATTAAATACTTATTTAATTTAACCTGACTTTAAACGTACGCAACCTCTTTAGTATCAGTACGTTACGAATTAAATACAATAACGTCACTTTACTCCTATATATAGGGGGATTAATAATAGGTCGGGTTGTGTACTGTGTCTATTTACTAGGGATTTTATTAGTTGGAGTGTTGGCTAGTTTATTGTTTAGGAGGGTTTTTTTATTATTGAATGATTGTTAGTTATTTATTGTTTGCGGTATTTTATTTATTTGTTACTCTGTATGTTGTGCGGTTTATTATTTAAAATATTTATTGTATGTTATCTACCTTTTGTTAAGGTAATAATCTTTGTACTGTCAGGCGTTAACTTGAAATAGTGATATTGTTATTTCATTGGTAGGTATATTTTAATGCCTTGCTAATTCAAAGTTGGGGTTTAGATTTGCATTGTTAAGATTGTCAATAGTAGGGTATAATTCCTTGCTTATCGGCTTGTCATAGTGTATACTTGTTTTTGTTAGTAGGAAAATTAAAACAACAATGTTTTAAAACAAGGAGGTTATATTATGGGTCATAGGGTGTGAATGTTGGAAAACGTGCATACGTAGACCTAGGTTAAAAATGTCAATAGTTGGCTTATAGGGATTGTATTTTGTGAAGTTATCAGGTATACTTGCTTTTAGAAGTAAAGGAAAAATAAAAATAAATAACAAGGGGGTAAATAATGAGAAAAATAGCAAAATTAGAAATAGAAAACGGAAAAGTAAAAGTTGCAAAATTTCCATTAGTGTACAAAAACGCAAGTGGAGAAAAACTCATGGTCGTTTATAGTAATCATAGCGAAACATATAAACTTATTGATACTTTCAAGGGTGATAATGAGGGTACTTACAATGCAGATAATGAAATAAATATGTGTGAAGGTAATGGGTTTAAAAAAGTTCATGCATAACAAGGGGGTAAAAATGGTAAAAGGGATTAGAAAAATAATAGACTTACACACAGGTCAACAAATAGGAAAAGACTATACTTATAAAAATAGGAATAGGGCAAGAAGAAGGGCTGATAAATTAGACCTTGAATACGGGGCATATAGGTATGCGGTAAGAGTGATATTTTAATAATAAGGATAAAGTGTAATAATCAATAGTTAGGTTTTTATCATTGTATTTTGTGCGGTTTTCAGGTATACTTGATTTAGAAGTAAGGAAAAAATAAAACAAAGTAATAAGGGGGTATAAAATGCAAACAATTACAGGTTATAGTTATGAACGTGCAGATTATAAGAATAAAAAAAGAATTTTGAAACATAGGGGTTTGTTGCAGGATTTATTTAATGAAAAAGCAAAAGAAGTAATGCAAGGTGACTATAAAAACATTAAATTTAGAGTAGCTTATAAGCCTTTTTGGAAAAGAGATATATCTACAATGAAATTTACATATTTAAAAAGAAATAGAGAAATTCTATCCATTAGAGTAAAACTTAGTTTAAAGGGATTAACAAAAAATGTATATTATGGTTATGGTAACGATTATTATGGTTGTAGAAGTATAACAGTTAATCCTTACATAATAGGTAATAGGAAAAAAGCAAGGTTGTTTGTTTTATACCACGAATTATATCATGCAAAACAATTGTTAGATAATGGAATGGAAAAATATATTAAGTTATCTCAATTTAAAAGAGAATTAGAAGCCGATATATTCGCATTATCAAAGATAACTAAAAAGGGATAATGTTAAAATAGACCATAGTTGGTTTTTGAGGCTTGTATTTTGTGTTATTTTCAAGTATACTCTAATTAATGGGAGGTAATTAAAATGACAAAATTAAATAGAAAGTATATTAAAACTTTAGACTATTATAAATTAAACGTGCATATTTCAGAGTACAAAGAATCTTTGAATCAATTAAACAAAGAAGAATTAAAAGAAGCCAAAAAGGTATTAAGTAGACTTGAGCGTTACAAGGCTAAAATAATAAAAAGGGATAAAATCGAAACGATAGCACAGATGAATAATAGAAAATTAGATAAACATATAAAATAGGGGGTAATAATGCAAATTCTACTATTGATTATATTTATAGTAGCCTGTTTAATTATACCAATTAATATATTAAGGTCTACCTTTAAGAAAAAAGAGGAAAAAAATATTATTGAAGGTCTTTTTATCCTTCAAACAAGAAATTTAAATAATCGTTTAAAATAACTTTATTTGTTAAAAGGGGGTAAAATGTTAAATAAAGCTGAAAAAATTTTGAAAAAAAAATTTAAAAAATATATTCAAAATGAGTATAATGTACCATGGTATACCTTATCATGCAAAAGAATATGTTTTGAATTAAAAATTTTTAATTCTGATAAACTAAAAACAAAATTACTATATTATACATTATTAGAAGACGAAAAAAAATATAAAAAGGGGTAACATGATAATAAATGATGTTATATTTTATTTAATGATTATAATTGTAGGGCTAGTTGTTTATTGGGGTATTTGTGATATTGAAATTAAAAAAAATAAAAATAGGGGGTTATAATGCAAATTAAAGGAATTATAATAGGAAAAGGCGCAATTATAAGAGACGGAAGAACACTAAAAGCCATGGCAAGAAAAGGACATATTCAATACCCAGTTGATACTGGACATCCTTATGTAGACCATGAAGGGCTTCCGAGGGTATTTGATTATAAGGACAATAAATACAATATAGATTATTTTAGCGGTTGTTTTTATCCGTTTGTAGTAAAAGCATAATAAAAAAGGATAACATGAAAAACATAAGAATATTTACAGGCTTTGATTGTATAGCAAATAAAAAATATTATTATCACATGGAATATGGATATGAGTGTTTTATTAAATGGGTAAAATAAAAATAGGGGGTAATAAATGTTTAATTTATACTATGTAAATAATAAGAAAAAAAGTGATGTAAAAGGTTTATGGACAGAAAATAAAAAAACTTATTCAGTAGATAACATACATATAAAGGCGTATAGGCATAGGAAATCTTTGAATAATGACATTAAAAAATTATTTGATAAAGGGGAAAAATGTGTTTTATATAGTTATGTTGACAATGATAAGTTTTATGAAAATGATTTTATAGGAATAATTGAAAACGAAAATGGCGAAAAGGTTATTCTCAATAACAGGTTATTTTTTAGGCGTGATAAATTATCTATTAAGGAAATAAAAAGTCTATTATCGAAATATGGAGGATTAACTATTCATAAACGGGATAAAGGATTTTTTATAGAGATATATTATTAAAATAAGGGGGTAAAATGTATAATAAACTATGTAAAAAATGTTGTAAAATCTGTAAACAAAAGGAATGTTTAATAATTATTCGTTGCCCGAATTATAAGAAAAAGAAAAAGGGATAAAATGAAAACAAAACTGTATCATTATAGTGACAAAGATATTAAAAGTATAAAGCCTGTATTCTTTGGGAATAATCTTTATACTTTAAATGATACTAGACAATGTAACATTAAACGAAGTTTTTTTTATCTTACTGCTACACCTAAAGAGTATATTTTTAAAAATTCTAATTATCTTTATATTACAAAGATAAACCCAAAGAATCTTTATGACTTGCGGAGTGATAAGTTAAATTTAAAAGTCAAGTATAGCGGAAACATTAAAGGCTTGTTGTCTTACTGTAAGCGGTATTATAAAGGTATTATATATAATGTTGGATTTGATATTGTGTGCCTATTTTCTGACATAAAAATATTGAAGCAGGTTAAACGTAAAAAATCTTTATTAAATGCGATATAAGACACTTTTATTAGATGTAAGGGATAACTAGTCACTAGATACAAAAGGGAAAATAAAAAGGGGGTTTTAAATGGACATTAAAGAAATAAAAGAAAATCTTTGTTATTATGACAAACGTAACCCAATGAGCGATATAAATGAAGGTTATGGAAAAAAGAAAGTTTGTTGTTGTGACAATTGTTTTTATGGTAGAGATAAACTAGCTAAAGAATTATTAAACTATTTATCAAAGAATACACAAGGAAAAAATGAATAAAATCTTTATAATAATAGTATACTGTATGATGTTAATAATCTTTAGTATAGTGTTATATAGTAATTTTGAAGGGTTAATTTTAAACCATAGTACAAGTAAAACTATTAATTATATACTTGAAAATAATTAATGAATAAGTACAGAGATTGTTACCTTAACAAAAGTCAGATAGAAAAATTTACGGGTTAATGGATGACATGAAAAAAAATTTACGGGTTAATAAGTACAGAGAATACAGTTAAAAGAATGAAAAGGGAGAAAAGTTAAAAAAAGGGTTTATTAAGTGATTAAAAAAGGAGTTAATTAAATGTTTAAAAAAGAAAAAATAAAAATCAGCACAGACCGCTTGACAATATGCGAAAGTCAAAAAACCCTGAGAAAAAATGACAATATGGAAAACCTAAAAACGTCTGACAAAACTAAACTGTTAAGAATGACAAAATTTAAATTTCATCTATTGACAATATGATAAAATGTGATATACTCTATTTAACAAGGGGGTAATAAATGATTATATGGAAAGAAGATAAAGAACAATATTCAAGTGGATTTAAAGGATTTAAAAACAGAATTAAATGTTTTTGGGTTGGATATAATGTTATATATAAAAAAGACAATAAAAAACCTTATATTATAAACTGTTATTTGCCATCAATAAACTTACGATTTACAAGATTTGAAACTATTGAAGAAGCAAAAAAAGAGTGTGAACGGACTTTAAAAAGTTTTATTAAAGAATTAACAAAAGAATAAAATCTTTATAAGAAAGGGGGGGCAATATGGGACTTGATAAAAACACTAAAGAAATAATAAAATTCGTTAGAAAAATGCAGACAACAGACCGCTACAAAAAAGGTATTTATAAGGTTGTCGGGAGTAGCAAAGTTAAGGTAGACAATAGTAGGGTTTTGGGTATTGACAATTCAAAATAATATGGTATACTCTATTTAACAAGGGGGTAATAAATGCACGACTTAAATGTAATATATGATAGTAGAAAATCATTTTACGGAAAAGCAAAAATAAGATGTGAAGAAGGAAAAATAATTTTAAAAAGTTATCATACAGATGTAGCTTATATTGAAAATGGAAAAGCTATTGTGCTAGGGCATTATTCAGATACAACTGCAAGGCATGTTAAGGAATTTTTATTACAAAGTGATTTTAAAGCAGAAGATACAAAACAGATATTAAAAGATTATTCTAAGAAAGGATAAAATGAAAATTTTTAATTTAGATAATACCTATAATATAGTATGTAATTGGAAAAAAACACGAAACGGATTTAAACATATAGCAACTTTGATTAAAAATGGTTTGGGAATATATGATACTAAAGTATGTTATCTAAATAGGACATGGGAAGGTTTTGAATATGAAACAATTTTAAAAAAAGTTATAGACAATTATTTTGAAAATGAAGAACAAGAAAAATATAAAAAAATTCTAAAAGATAAGGGGTAACAATGCGAATAATAACAAAAGAATATAAAGTTTATAAATTTGAAGAATTAACAGAAGAAATAAAAGAAAAAGTAATAGAAAAATGGTATGAAAATGAGGACTACCCTTGTTTAACTGACACTTTAGAACAAGACTTAGAAAATCATTTTGACGAAAAAGGTATTTTTTCTGATACTACCCTGAACTATTCTTTAAGTCATTGTCAGGGGGATGGATTAAATTTTTCAGGAGATATTGATTTAAAAAAGTTTTTAGACTGTATTTATTCAATTAAATTGCCTGAATGGAAAAAACGTGGATTGTGCGAATATGTTTATAAAGTTTATTCAACAGGAAATGACGGGCGTTATTGTTTTGCGAATAAAAATGATATAGATTTTACTTATAATTATTCTGATAAAAAATACAAATATTTAGATAAACTTTTTTATAAAGTATATCACGAAATACAAAATTATTATATGACTATTTGTGAAGGTTTAAAAAAAGCAGGTTATGACGAAATAAAATATAGAATGAATAATGCTGAATTTAAAGACCATTGTGAAAGTAATAATTATGAATTTTTAGAAAATGGGGAAATTTTTTACGGTTTAAACGTAACAAAAAAAGGATAATAAAATGGTATGCTTATATTGTAATAAAAAAACAAAATATTATATGATAAATTGGGAAGGGTTAAAAGGTTATTCAATTTGTAAAAAATGTCATAAAAAAGGAACAAATAAAAATAAATTTTTTATAGAAAAGCAATTAAAAGAATTGAACTCAAAAGGATAATATGAAACGCTATCACAAAAAAGTCTACTTCCCTAAAGGCTCAACGAATCAATTAAAAGCCTTTACAACGCTATTAAACAATAAAAAATGGGCATACTCAAGGCATTCGTTAGATAACATAAGATACAGAGCTAGTCATTTACCTAGTGTATTGTCGTTTATTTCTGCATTAACGCTTGATAGTAAGGATATTTTTGAATACTACGCAGATGATACGGGGGGAATAGAAAAGGCTTGTTATAGGCTTATTTATGGGGATAATATGGATTTAATACTTGTTATATCAAAGGATAAATTAATAGTGACTATTTATAGTAATATTGCAGGGGATAATCATTTAACTTTAAAAAAAGAATTGTATCAAAAGGGGGTTTAAAATGTTAGATATATACACTATAACAGACCAACCTGAAACTTGTCCTAAATGCGGAACAAGAACTGTATTCGAGTATGAAGGTAAAATGCAAAAGCATATATGTTTAACTTGTAACTATAAATATTTAGTAAAATAACAAGGGGTAATATGGAAAGATTAAATGTCATTGTAGTTGAAAAAAATGAAAAAATAGAGGGTATAGATTTAAGAGAATTAATGAGAGCTGATATGGTTTTTGTAAAAGAAGGTTATAAAATAAAAATATTTAAATCAAGATATATTATTACTAATAAGGAGATAAATAAAATATGAAAACTAAAATAACAAAACAAATGGTTGAAGAATATGAAGCCGTCAGAAAGTCGGGGGTTACAAATATGTTTATGGTAAATACTGTTTGTGAATTATCTGACCTTAAGAGCAAAGAAGTTATAGAAATAATGAAAAATTATTCTATGTATATAGACAAATTTAAAATAAAAAGAAGATAAATAATAAAAGAAAGGTATAACCATATGGATGTTTTCAAACTCGCTGAATTACAATTACAACGTGAACGTAAAAACAATTCTAAAAATAAAATTCACTTATTATTTGACAGGGCTGATACTATACAAAAATTTTTCAGTCATTCAGATAGAAAAAAGTTTAAACA